>Ga0209367_1001150_pt1 | contig 31341 bp, 15 predicted proteins | sample WorMetLIZISLAND2_FD_187412 | JGI IMG/M metagenome (GOLD analysis project Ga0209367, IMG submission 187412) | Marine gutless worms symbiont microbial communities from Max Planck institute for Marine Microbiology, Germany - Olavius geniculatus... ...
GTGTGGGACAACCCTGCAGGAGTTAAGCCACGCTGCCCTAGATAGGCAGCGGTGGGCAGCGATAGTAAGAATGGCGTCAGACACCAACGGGCATTGAGCCCACGGTTGTCGATGATGATGATGATGACCTCATTTTCGGTCTTTAGACCATTGTCTCGTAGGCCTACGGTTTAATACTCTCGATATCACATTTCCATTGTGTGGTTAAAAATTTCTAACTGTACGACATAAGACTACGCTTTGCTTTTGTCAAATGAACAACTTATAGAAAAGAAAAATGACTGTTAAAGCGTTTGAAGGTAAATTCAAAAATCCGCCGTTTCTCTGTGGTTTTTCATTGCTTGCAGGTCACTGGTGTGGTTCGTCGATGCTAGAGAGCCGAATATCTAGTGTATACAGGGTGGTCCAAAAATGTCCCAACTTGTTTTTGTCAGAACCTCGTCAAATCGCCACCAAATTTAATAACCTTTAGCACACAGATAGTCAGGACGATAGAATTATATGAGGTACACTCACTGTCCACCTCATTTAATTTATGTCAACGCAATACCGTGTAAAACTCAGATGCTCAAAATTGTTGCATAATGCTGAGTAATTATGCCCGTAAAAGTTATAACGACTTAATTAAGCACACAATAAACTAAAATGTCATTTATTTAACAGAATTATAAGTTTGTGTAACAACTTGCTTTCAAGTTATCAAAATATATGCTCAAAGTGTACACAATAGCTTAAACGTGACTCCGCGGCTGATAGCGGCATTAACGATCAACTGGTCAAACTCCACAACACTCATTCATGGATGAGACGAGTTTTGAGCTCATCAGTCAGCTATTTTGTTGTTTGTTATTTTTAGCGTAAAATATTTAATGCCACAAAATTATTAAATCACATAGCGCCCTCTGTCGAATTGGTAATAAAAAGGTGAGAAATCTGATAGGCCTACTGATAATCACCATGTAATGTAACAATTTAAAACATCTGCGTTTGACATAAATTAGGTGAGGAGGAAAATAAGTGCACCTCACATAATTCTATCGTTTTAACCATCTGTGTGCCAAAAATTAACAACTTTAATAGAGATCTAACGAAGTTCTGACGAAAACAAGTCGGGACATTTTTTCGACATTTTTGGACCACCTTGTAGAATTAGTTTCAGTGCTGCACAGCTGCGTGAAAACTGGAAGCTGGAAAGATTCAGTCAAAATTATTACTCTGCGCATCATATTTTTCTATAATGCTAAAAATAATCCGCGTATTTGTGATTTTTTTTACGCTAAGCTTTTTGTTACTAGTTATTCGGAATGTCAGACCCATCAGTAGCGTCATCGGTTGATAATAATAGGCATTAATAACCCGGATAATAACATTATCAGCGATGGCATCGACAACGATGCAGCGATAGTTAAAGTCTTGCAATTAACGTATGGCACATTTTCATTTATTCCAAACTTGAACATGGTGTTTTTGGTGCATTTTAGTTATTAATGCCCGGCGCACATGCGACAAATACGTAACTGGCTGGTGTTTAGGTGACGAGATATTGGAAGTGAACGGCGAATCGTTTGAGAACTTGACTCATCACGAAGCGGTCGCAGTAATCAAGAGACACAAGAAGTCTGCCGCATGTTTGCGTGTTCTTGTTGCCAGGCAGAGATCAACCAAGTCTCGCCAGAGGTTACACAGTTTGATTTTTACGCGCGACGCACTATGTCCTAAGCGAGTGTTAGCTATTGTACGAGTATTTCTGTCGGTCCGTCTCTCTCACGACGCGGTACCGATTCAAGCCAAGGTGAGATAAAGACTCGGGGTTTCCACGGTATGATGACGTAAAGTCTCTAATTTTTCTGTGAGCAAATTTTTCACCGCTAGATAAAGGGATTTTCCTCAAACAGGGTGTCAAAGAGGGTTACCCCCTAAAAAGTCGTTATTCTAACATTATTGACCCGTGTAGATTTTTGTTCTTGAACACAACAGTTTTTGTGTCAAGTCAATAATTGCTTGGTTATTTCTACTTTGTTGTTGTAAATACTGTTACAAAATAGTTTTCAAAACTCGTATTTTAAATTAGCCTGCAGTAATTAGAAACACAAGCTCTGTGCATTGACAGTTGCAGACAGGGCTATAATTTTTTATGGTTAATGCTGCCAGAGCTACAGGCATCTGTGGCTTCGGTGAATTCGTCGAGAAATTGCAACAGACGGCCGAATACGGCGATAGCTTTTTACTATGCAGTAGGCCTATACAGTATGGCCTGTTTGCACGCAACATTACTTGATTAAAACTTTGTCATTATTTGTTCATAATCGAGAACATGACACGCTATTCTACGAATGTATTACGAATTTGAAACGACGATAAATTGCAAAGTAAAATCTAGCTTGCTCAGCTTTCCTTGCAACAGAGTTACTTTGCTGCTGTTATGGAAGTTAATTCAGATAACTAAGTTTCATGAGGAGGAGACACTAATAAGGCCGATAGGCCTACCTGTCTTTCAGATTTAATACAACGTATTCAGTAGTGCAAAAACACAGTGTGCTGGCAACATAATTCAACGTTCTACTTTGATTTTGGCATGCGAAAATTATTTTTTCTTACAAAATTTGAAAAAAAAATTGAAAAATCTCGAATGTCGAAAATGACGATGCGCTTTTGTTCCGGGTTACACATGTTAGCTTAATCATGCTGATGTGTATTGTACTTCAGTTCAATGTCCGCCGGGCTGAGTGAGCCGGCGTCACCTTCTAGTCATAATACCAGACCTAGCGCGTCGACGGAAGCCGAGTTTTCGAGTCCCGAGTCTGGCGAAGATGGCGCCATGGTACCGAGTGCGTCACATGACCACGACGAAGATGACGTCAGCTTCGGGTCGCTTCAGTTGTCGTCGGAGTTCCGAAAACTGCTCGATGAGATCAACCGGCTGGGAGAAGACGAGTCGCAGACCTCACTCGAGTACAGTGAAACCGATGGGTCATCGGTGTTGAAGAATGACGTCGACACGTCGTCGGAAGCTGACGTCATTCGACAGGTGCGCTGCGATGACGTCACGTGTCGTGACGTCACCGGTGGGCAAGATGCCGTCTCGACCGAACAAGCGTGTTATAGAAATGATGCCGATGACGTTTCGACACACCAAAGCGATGGTGACGAGTTCACCACGAATACAGCGGTTCTCATGCCTGCTTATAACGAAGTCGCCTGCAGTGATGTTGAAGTCATGCTTACAACAGACGCCAGTGTTCCGCTGGATGCTGATGAACCGTCTCAGTCGTTGCTCGTAAATTCTGCGGAAGAATCCAACGAGCCTGGTCGTAGTAACGAAGAATGCAATTACTCCAGTCAGAGAATAGACAGTGAAAACCCGTTCCAGCACCAGTCTGCGGACAATCACCAATCGCCAGTAGTAAAGGAAACGTACAGTCAGATATCTGACTGTATAACTCTAACAAACGATCTAGTCGTCGAAAAGCAGAGTTCTGCGGGCAGCCTAACGACCGATTGCCTGCTGGAGTTGGAATCAGACTCAACGCTATCGTTGTCGCCGTCAGCGTCGTTGTCAGTGGATAGTAGTCAAGTGGATGACGGAGCTGCGTTGGAGAAATGCTGCCCTCGACAATGGGACCAGACATTTGCGTCTACACGTATGCCTGAAGATACTGTGCCGAGTGAAACGCATGCGTATACACCGTTACCATCAGCATCGTCATCGTCATCGTCGTCGTCGTCTTTAGAGAACAGTCATCACGCCGAAACACCTTCCGAGTCACAACAAAGACCAGACCTAGTTGCAGAGTCCACCAAAAACGGGAGGTGCGAATTTGATTTGGTGAACGAGGCTGCATTCGCCAGCGAACCTGACCATGACGACGACGTTAGAGACGTACCTCTATCGTGTTCCAGCGCGGAGCTGTACCCGGTCGACACATGCCGAGATCCGTCGTCTGTGTCAGAGACAGAAGACACTACCGATATGGGTGGCGATTACTTTATATCTGAGATATCAGAACCACAAGGAACAGACGACGATGAAATGGTGTCAGCAAAACAGTCTGAGTTAACGGCTGCAGTCTTTAACACTGAACCGACTGACTCCGAAAGGCGAACAGCGGAATCGCTGGCCAATTCTGAGGTCCATACGGATGACGACACCGTTGAAGGCCAGAACGCTTCCTCAAAGGACTGCACACTGTCAGACGATGAACAATTTTTGACGAGAGTAGAACAAGCTTCGGATAAACAGAAAGGGATCAATGTTGTCAGACTAGGACTGCAGGGACCGGAAACAGAAACAGATGCAACGATGAGGATAGAAGTGAAAGCTGACGGTTTGTATTCACCTCCAATGTCGTTAAGCCACCCACCTTCGCAGCTCTTGACATCTTTTTCTGGCGATGACTTGAATCGTGATGTTAACGATTTGTCGCTTTCAGGAACAAGTGTAATGAAATCGCTAAACGAAAACGCGAATAGTTCCGGGAAAACGTTCACGTCGCTCTCTACTCTGTATATTCAGTCACCTGCCGTGAAAGATAATTTGACACTGCTTACGTCTAATGATAGCAATAACAGCGGCGTCGATATTAATGTGACGATGGCAGAAGGCCAACTGCCAGGAAGATCATTAGCAGAAAATGAAAGTCATTCTTTAAACGGCTGCAACGGTTTATTCGCTGCTTATAGCAAGATAGAGGGACCACAAGATTATAAAGTCGAAAACACAAACTCTGTCCATCTTGAAACCGACGAATGTAAGCAAAACTACGTAGATTACAGCTCACACGAAAATACAGATGCTCCAAACATATTACAGATGCGTACTGTGGTTGAAACGGACAGCGATAAATTTGTTAGCAAGAAGTCTGAAAACTCTGAAGAAGATTCAAGGAGTGCATATGTGAACAATTATGCACCGGTAAGTTACAGCTCGACGGCACCTGCATCAGCTAAACGAATTATGACGACGCGAGAAGATCTTTTGAGCAACGACAACGACGATTCGAGCCTGTTCAGAACTGCTACAAAATTCGCGACAAACGGTGTCACAACAAAAATGCCGGAACATGAATCGCAGGCGGTGGATAAGGTTGCTTTGAAAAGCGACGACGGTTTGTTTCCTGTTTCTCCGAGTCCGAGTGAAATAAACAGCAGCTGCAGCAGTAACTCGACGAACAGTTACGAATTCAAGACGAGGCCGCAACACACTTTCACAGCGGCGACCGCCAACACCAACAGCGATGACGACTCAACCGTGCCAGACCGCACTGCTCGAGCTGAAGACGAGAAGGAGCGAGCAAAGAAACTGCTGCGTTCAGTCCTAGCGCCAGTCTGTCGCATCAGAGCCACCGGTCCGCCGAGCGTTCCCAGACATCCGGCGCTCAGTGGCAACACGAAAGTAAACTCCACCAGACTGCATGCAGCAGATTCATTACCGGAGATGTCTACGACAACGACGCGCAGAAGCCCTGGATCAGACGACGTCGTTCGTCGTGACTCTGGGTTGTCGCCGTGGACGACAAGAGATGAGACCACCGTCAGTGGTAGCTATCACGCTGAACAACGCGCACCTTGGCCACCAGTGTCTAGCGACATCCTTCATCCCAGCGTCACAGCCGTCCCACTGTCGCCTGGTTACCTTGACAACAACAACAACAACAAGAAAAACAACAAAGTAACCGTCGAGCGTGACGTCAGGAGTCGCAGGAGTCGCGGCGGCCGTGACGTCACACCGCCGTTGTCATGGCGACGGAACCACGTGATCTACGACTTCGCGACGTTACCTCCGACTCAGCGGCGCCATGGCAAGCTGCTGCAGCTGTCGACTGAAAAATGCGACGATCATCATCCAAATAACCAGCCGCAGCAGCGGGGGCAGATCGTAAGACAATTGTCGGAGGAGGTGCATGGCACGGTGGAACGTGGGGGTCCGTTGCCGCTCGACGACGTACGATGTCACTGCCGGTGGTCGACCGGTGTGAGGCCTTCATCGTGGCCTCGGCCTCGGTTTTGGTCTCGGCCTCGTCGTGTGGGGCGGACCACCGTGACCGAGTGATGCTGCCGCTGACGACGCGCCGCTCGCCGATCACATCTCCGACATCACGCTTCTTGTCCACCACCAGTCCAACGCTCAGTGTCGTCAGCGAGTACTAGTCTGACCCCCACTTTCCTCCCTTCCTGCGATGAATTAGCGTAAACTCCAGAGTTCTTTAACGACGACGCTTATCCACGCTGGTCGACGGTCGTTCGTGGCCTACACCAGTTTGCTTGCTTACGTTTGACTGCGCCCGGGGGTTAACTCATCGACGCGGTATCCCACTGTAAACAGTATGGTAACGTAAATACATAGGCAAGTACGAGTGCCAGCGAGGAAAAATATAAGATAAAGGGTGTCATCTACGGCCGGAGAGCAGACATGGTGCTCATCTTCCGGTCGAGGCCCTGGCCATCGAGCACGCTTGTAGGTGGATAGACCTGTAAAGTCTGTGACACGTGGCCGGTGCGACGCCGGACTATGGTCACTTTCGCAGCCGCAGAGCTGATCGTGGTAGCCTAAAAAGTAGCTGACTAAACTAAAAAAACTCAGCAGTCTCATCGTGCTGTTTGTTGCTGAAATCATGAAATTACTGTCATTGTTATTGTGCATTCTGTTGCGTCCAGGTGTGCGATATTAATCATTTTACCCAAGAAGCCATTATTGTTTGGTTTCTTGGTAAGTTTTTCTGTCCATAAGTAAATTTACTCGAAACGTTACGTACGCTTATCAATATTGTCATAAAATTTTGAAATGATATGTTTTGGGACAGGAAGCAATATGCCGCAGGCAAAAATCACAATTATTTATGTGCATTGTGACTCGTTTTATTTTTTGCTTGTTCTGTAGTAGGTATATCGTATTAAACAAACATCAAGTTGACAGGCAGGGGAATAAATGTGTTGAATGTCCTAAAATGATCAAACTTTAGTTGTAGATTTTTAAAGTCAAATAAAATTAGGGTAATGCACACTGCTTTCTGGCGACTTCTAGTTTGCATATTTAGAAAATATTTTATACTGTTTCGTTGCCACCGTGTTCTGCAACGATTTGAGTGAGCACTGACCTTGGGTTTAGTTTAATTCCGGTATAACACGTTGACAGTATAGATTTGTAGCGGAATTTGTTCATATCAACGAATATTATTGATGTCAGCATAGGATAAGCTTGATAGTCGTTGTAGGGTAATTTTGCATCGCATTCTTACGTAATGTACGAGTTTACTAATGCTGTTAATGGATTCTAATAATGCTGATAGTACTGAAGATATACAAGAGTGATGAATAAATAATAGTCTATTCGTGTGTAGTGTGGCATAATGAAGATTTCGCAGATGTCTGCAGTGCAAATTATTAGGTGAAAATCGTGTCAGAAGTGTTTGCTGTGCTTTATGTAATTTGTACACAGTAATATGCGACAGTTTTTGCGTTTCATAAAAGCTGTATAAAATACAAAATAGGGAACGGTTATAGTACCAAATAAATTATATTCGAATACATGTTTTCTGTGCAGCGCAAGATGATAATCACGACAGGATGCTCGATCGTTTTCTGTTGCCATTCAAAACTCGGCTTTAGAAATTGTTTTGCACCTTTAAGTAGGCCTACTTCTCAGAAGTAGCGGACGAACAAACTAAGCGAAACTAAATGATAATAACCTCATTGGAATTATAGCAAGTCATCAGCTATAATTACCTTTAGAAACGACTAGAAAACTCGGAAGAGTACAAACCACCTCCTCCTATTAACACGCTGGCCGCTCGCAGCACTTGCCTAGTACAGGCAAGTGGTGCCATCTTGTGATTAATCACACAAGAAAACTGGCGTGCATCCACCAGGTAATGGACGAAACTATTACCAAAATTTCCAGATGATTTCACTCACAAATTCAGTGAGTATATAATCGAGAATGTTCGTTGCAACTTCGATTCCTTCCAAAAATGCCATGATAGGTTATCTATATAACTCTTCATATGAGCCAATCTAAGTGACAAACAAACTGAACAGAACAAGACCTAACAGCTAGGCCTGATACTCGTAGTAGTATTAACCCCCTCTCTTCGCTCTGATTGTTGGCGGATTTGGAGCATAGACCTGCCGCATGTGTAATGGTTTTCGCGTAGAGAAGTAAAAGTATGCAGTGTCTATTTACAATAATTTGTCACCAAGTTCCGTGTGTTATCATCATTCAGTTTTAGCTACTGCATCGTCATTGGCGACTGGTTCGGCTGTCGTTTCTTCGTCGTGTTTTTCTTCTGTCTTTTGCTCCTCATGATGTTGTTGTGCAGTTGAGGCCTCCTTCGGCTTCATCTCGAACCGTCGGTAGAAGCTCTGTACGTAGGTGAAGACGCACTTCCAGTCGGGGTTCTTCATGCGGACCATGTCCTCGACGTCCAATAGCGGCGCGATTTCCGCTTCCTTCCTGTAACCACCGCCAGCATCAGCAGCAGCAGCAGCCTCGTCAAGCCATGATTTATTGCATCATAAACTTTTTGGGCCGACCGTTAAGCTTAGCTAAGCTTAACGTTAACGGTCTGCATTATAGTACGGCCTGTCTGTCCGTCTGTCTGTATGTGGCTAAACGGTACAAGATATGGCCTACATATACGTTGCTATTGATCACTAATATACATCTTTATTCATCGAAGAAACGATAGAATAACACATACGCACATGCATATAATTAACAATAGTAAAAGAAAAAATAAATAAACACACAGACGTAATAATAATAGTACTAACAATAACCACTATTTGACACTGGTGCCATAATCTACAAAGCTGCCCCCGCAGGTGGCATATTTAACATCAAACGTCTTAAAGCGATTAGACCACAGTGTACTTGGTAATTTAAAATCAAAGTAAGATTGACACTGACTAATGACATCCATGTTGCTCGTTCTAAACATTTTCATAAAAAACCTATTGACAACAAAATCTAAAGAAGAGAGTTCTGACTTAACCAGTGGGCATGCCTCAAGACCGTATAAAAGGCTAGGTATACATTTCCTATCAATAAGTTGCAAGGTTACTTCCTCTGACGCAACGCGACAAACTTTGCCAAAAAACAGCATTAGCAGAACGGAAAAAGCTTTTCTATTGTTTGACAAACAACATTTAAACGAGCGCGATTTCATAATATAAATGAACACCAAGATATCTGATTTCACTGACCCAATGGATCTGAGTACCGGACGCTGCACGAGATCCAATACGAAGGCAACTCGATTTCTTAAAATTAATGGCCATGTCTAATTGGGTGAGTTCATGCTCACAAATCTTGATTAACGCGTCTAATTGACAAACAGACGGCGCTAATAATAGGACGTCGCATATTGCCTTTCAGATTACACAAAAAGTATTAACCTTAGATGACCTTAAAGGTCAATAGGCCTACGCGCTATTGTGGCTAAACGGTACGTCTTATTTCAGAAACGGTGAGAGATAGGGTCAAAGTTCCTACTGAGCACTCGTAGGAAGTCGCATAAGCCCTTTAACATATGAGACGAAAATCATTTGCTGTCCTTCCGACACCCGCATTCGGTCGGCCCTCTCTAGCGATAGCTGGGCTTCTTGTACCAATTATTCCTGATCAGATGTCATCCGACACGTCACGTCAGACGCTATCTGTGAACTTTTCAAAGTTTCATAGTAGCCTACATTTTCATGTGCAGATACCTGCGTTCAGTCAAGTTGCGTTAATAAACAAACATGACGATAATGACGATGATGATATGATGACAATCGGCGTAAGCAGCAGCCGCAGCAGCAGCTGATTAGAAACATGTTATGTCGTGTAGTCTCATCACTGTGAGTGAGGTAACTATGCGACAATACAAAAACAGCTGGTAACAAATGTCTACTGTAGAATGACGAAATACACGAAAGACGGGTATTATAATGCAGCATAAGCAAAAGAATTAAATATAGACATATGTACTAAGTGGACCAAAAAATTGGCGCCATTTGTATATGCCTTAACTTTATCAAATACTAACCGATTTTCAAAATTTTTCTGCTTAGAATTAAGAGAAAATTTGCAGTAACACTATCAGATCCCACCACGCCTCAAGTTTGTCGCTCGACACCAGTGGCGGTTCTAGCCCACAAAATCTGGAGGGGCACGGCCCCATGGCGATCGCGGTAGCGCGAGCTTATAACGGGGGTCTAGGGGCAGAGACCCTGGTCAGGAGGTCAAGGGGGCAAAGCCCCCCTGAAGCTAAAGCATTTTTGGTTTTTGGACGTTTAACGTAAGCCGCAAATTTGCGCACTTTTCGAAGCTATGCAAACACAAAGGCATCAGATATTTGTGTTATCTTTGCAAAAAACCATGGGTGGTTACGAAACTGGAGAACGGAGGCTGAAGCAAAACTGAGGGGCTGTACCCCCCGGCCCGGGTTTAAAACCGCCACTACTTGACACCTTGTGTCTTGTAAAGGCATCATAACGCTGCATTTCGTTGATCGTACAATTGCTCAGTGGCATCGCCGGGTTGAATGCGTCGTCCAGCAGCAAGGCAGACACATTGAACATGTAAAAAGTACTAAAAACTGCATGATGTGATGGTTACTTTAGACAATGGCTAAAACAAAAAAAAGATTTTTGTTGTTAATTTCTTAAAATGCGTTGTTACAAAAGTCTTGTTTTCAATTGTTGCTATTACTACACTGACATTTATAAGGTAATGTAGCGACACATTTGAGATGTGGTGGGATTTTTATTGACGGTGTTATTACAAATTTTCTCCTAATTTTGACAGTGAAAAAATTGTGAAAACTGGTTTATTTGGCGAATTTAAGGCGTATAAAATATCGTGCTAATTTTGTGACCTACCCTGTAGTATCTGCCACTTGGCTAAAAAGCATCGCACACGATATATAATATATTTTAACAATATGCGACATCTTACTCGGCAACTAGGAACGCGAGTTTAAAGTTGCCTCGTCGATTTTTCGGATTCAGTTTGGAGTAGTCGAACGCTTGCGGGCAGAAGTGGTGGATAAGCGCGCAGAACGCCATTCCGTCCGCCCAGCTCGACGAAAAGTTCGTTATATTCACATGCTGTCGATTCGCGTCCATAAAACACACAATGCAACAAACTGTCTTTATTAAAACACGCACGCAAATACTTATTGTTGTAATTATTAATACTTAGTAATATGCAAACCTTTAATTTAGCAGTCTAGAATGTGGACATTTGTGGACGATGTAAAAGCGGCTTCAGCTACAGCCAAACTCATTTCAGTCGCAGTCGTACATGCGCACTAGAGTACTTCGTGAGCAAATAAGTCCACTAACTGTTGTTTCCCAGCTGTAACTTGTGTTACGCCTCCATTGCAAATTGCGGTCAAACTGCTGCAAGTAGAAATTTGGTTACTACTGATAGCCTACAGGAACTTCTCATCGTTCTATGCAATGGTACCATCGCCGACCCTCTATAGGGCGTAACGTTTAGCCATAATACAAAAAGTTACAGACAGACAACAGACGACAGACAGACCAACGAGAGGTCGTGCCATTAGCGCGACCGTTAGTACGTTCGGCTAAAAAACTGCAACGCGTAGGCCTCTACATGTATTTACCTCGTATCCGGCACATTGAACTTTGCACCATTCGAGCAGCCTCTCCTTGATGGCGCTTGGACTTCTCGCTACTGGACCAGCACCGGGACTCTTTGGGCTGTTCATGCATACACACATCCGCACACACATACGACTTCAGCATAACTGATTTATAACAACAACTAGAAGACAGTAACTAACTAGTAAGTCCAAAATAAAATGGCTTTAAATTGGCTTTTAATATTTTTGTTCATATCAGTATTCACATAATTGGTAGGCCTACGTAGCCTAATATAGACTTTAAGCAAATTGTTCCGCTGTGCAGTTTATGCCTAACTAATTATTCGCTAATAACTCTTAGCAACAATATTTAATGAAGGCATGATTGTATATTGTTAATAGCTAATTATATTGTCAAATTGCCCAGAAAGTTTTTTCTGATGTGTAGTACTTTTGTGATATTTGCTTTCTGTTTTTAAGTAAACGACGGGTATATATTTTAAAATCGAAATTCTACTTAACCAGATTTATAGCTATATTAACCAGAAAATAACTCAATTTAATTAAACAGGAAATACGTTTCCAGCTGTAAATCGATTGTGGAATTTAAATCTTACCTCGCTGGGCCTTGCTTCGCTGTAACAACAAAAACAGGACACTATTAGTGATATAGAGGCAATCAAAAGCAACAGCAGCTGCTGTTGAAAAATTGCTGAAGCCATCATCACCCGATGGACTGAATTGTACAGTAGGCTACGTTAGAATTTTCATACACTTTAGTATTGATATTTGATAACCCATGCGAATGGTAAATAGCTGGTTACCATGTCAGTTTACTAACCAGTCCATTTGGCAACCGAAATAGGGCCTAAACCGACAAATCATAGGAAAAAGTTAATGATATGAAGGTGATAACTTTGTTGACGACGGTGATAGAATTTGATCAAAATGCTGAAATTAGCAAAAACTAAAAAACTTTGGTGGAGGTTTGAAATCAATAAGTGTGTTGTTTTCTAGTGTCTGGGTAATGTGACGGTTAGGAGGTTGGACTCGCTATCGTGAAGTCGTTGGTTCGACTTCCGGTCGGGCCACTGTCAAGCGGTTAGTACTTGAACGAACGACTGTCTGCAGACAGGTAAACCATATCGGTATATAACCAACACCAAGATCAACTTAACCTTCCAGCTTTACGTCATAGGTAATTCGAGTACCTGGGTTACTGGGGTTAGGCCCCTTGGGTTTTGCGGGGCGCGTTCATCTGTGTCTGGTGGCAGTTAAAAATGCGTGATCCCATATGGCAGGTGACGCTTCGTAGTTTTGAAATGGGTTTGCCACTAAGAGCTATAGTATTGAGCCATTAACCATTAATGTTGTAAAACTGTTAAATAACGAAACACGTGAATTAGAAAAATGTTGAGGAATGATAGCCACCTGGCTCCTTAGCGTCTGTCATTGCTTCGTTCACCAACGACCCTACAATTGCGCACAATCCACGCCCACTAATAAACATCATCTGTTTTCAATCGCATGCTATGCAGGAAAAGCAAAGAAATACATAATAATAACGAAAAAAAAATCAAGAAAAAAATGTGCACAAACGTAGTCAATGCGAAATGTGGCATGAAGTTTTGACGTGGCTTATCGGGGCGGCTGATATGTCTACGTGCCGCATGTGTCTCAGATCCAATAGTGTTCGGTGTTCGCTAATGCGGGCATTGGACGGCCGCATAATGCGTTGCCGTAGCTAATAGTTACAACTGCACTTCCGATGCTGTAAAGCGCTTTTGGAGTAACGCGAGCCTGAGTCGTGTAACTAGATCCATTGCGAACTTGTAACTTACCAAACCTTTACATATACCTTTTTTCATCTTTATGCTTAGAGCTATGTTAAGCGACTGACAGCAAAGGTTAGAAGTAGGTTGAATCGGAGACAATGCGCTGATGGCCATCACGTCACTTCCGTTAAGACAAAACCTTCGATTGCGAGAAGAAAAGTTCAACTTACCTGTGGAAATATCCAGGCAAAGACAGTAGTTGGTTTGGGCTGAGACCGCGGTATTAGTGATATGAGTTCGAACTTGTGCTCTGCGTGGGCTTTTTGCCGGGCCAGCTGCTAACTGCCAACCCTGAAGAGGTATTCCGGCCAAAAAGTGATCCACACAAAAACTTAAAATATACATGTATTATACCAGAACCAGAGCGTTTAAGCACAGAAATGTTACGAATGAGTTTAAAAAAACTCCGTTATAACAAAAGCGCCTTACTGTCGTAGGGAACTCCGTGCAATGCGTTAATTTCCGGATGACGTTACACGTTACGCTGACGATCGACACGTAACTGGATTACGCCTCACACGATGTTCTTTATTCGAAATCTAAAAATGTTTTCTTATGATTAGATCGCCGATTGAGACTCTGAGAAAAGAAGATCCTAAGCTAATTACTCGTTTAATTATTTTTAATGAATTTAATCTGTATGGTCACAATATATTACACATCAACGCCAAACATTAACCGACGGACAGACAGGCAATACTGCGCTTTGCATTACATGCATAGCACGATAAAAACGATAATTTGGTGTTCTTGCTGGCACTCAACTGGCACAAACTTAAAAATAATAACAAAAAACACAAAAACTTTGTTTAGCACGGTTGAAATATTAGTTATGAAAAGTTTCACGTGCCTAACATTTAATTTAATGTAAAACCACTTTGCGAATCGCCGCAAATCACGAATTGCATCGAATCATCTGATGTGTGCAATTTCACATCATTGGCAGTTTCTGCATTTTTCATCCGAAACACTGCCGACTTTGCGCTCCGCGGATTTCCATTACGGAACCGAAGAGCGAAGTTTTGCGAATCCGCACACCCGGAATGACTTCGCGGAGCTACACACTGCAGGCTGTAAGTTAAGTGGCCTCGAAGTCTCTGCACGCTTACTGGAACGTTGCTGCTTCCCGGCAAGCTCGCCCAGCGCCTTCACGGAGGCAATAACAACAACTGAAACGAGAAAGAGAGAACAAGAAAGAGCAGAGACGTCTAGCGAATCAGTTGAGTACGGCTGTTGCATAACACAGCCGAGAACTTGGCGACTAAAAGAAACATGCTCGGACAGTTACGGGTATTGAGCAGTGGTGGCCGGTGGGACGCATCTAAGCCGTGAGAGCCACCTGCTTCATCTCTTTTTCACTTTTACGTAAGGTACTATGTATGGCCGGGCCGTGGCAAATAATAGGGTGCAAGTTTTGCGTTCCAAAAGCAACTGAAACGCGTCCGTCTGACAAGAAGGAAGTTAAGATGCTGTTCCGCTGGTCTCGCTAGATCAGTGCTGGAAGTGACGTCACTATCTGATGTATTTGGTCTGGCAGGGTGTATCGTGAATTGCTTATTTTGCTAAACGTTTAAAGTAGTGACTATCAATGTAAAATAGTATCAGTGCTATCATACACAGCGAAAAGAAATGCCATATACAATCAGCGTTCGAGAACAGTAAAATAATAACTACAAAGCTACAAATAGAAATGCCGTGTACTTATGGGATTGATTTGAAAATCTTTAAACGTTAAAATATAGTACGAAAGCAAGACAAGAAAAATACCCTGAGCAAAAATTAATGCAAACTTTCTACTGTTGGAAAAATATATTGTTCATTTCAGAATGCATTCGTCGGCTGAATTCTGCCAATATAGGCACGCTTGTAAGCTGTTGTCAACGCGATTAAGACGTAATGACCACAACAGTAACAACAGCTGTTAAACTACTACTACTAACCCATGGACTTTTAACCTAGCTATAAGCTGCAACACATAATAAGGATGATTTATTTATTTATTCATTCGTTTATTCAATGTTATTCATTTTTTCATTTATACTACTATCGCTGCTGTCATTACCATGTTCAGGTTTGTGATCAGCTGTGATTCATCCAATTTCCAACTTCTTGTCTTAATTCACAAATTCTTTTATCATAAAGAAAAGTTACCTGTTATATTTGCTTCGTACTTTTATGCAAATTTCTTGTTTCATAATCATGATACACGCAATAGGGATAATTCACATCTTGTTAGATGTAAAACCTCTTATGGTCTAAAGTGTACAAAATATAAAGGTAGTAACATGGGCGTTGGAAGTGTTTGAAAGTTGGGGGAGCAAGCAGTGGCCGGGGCCATGGGGAGCGCGTGGAGCGCGAGCCTATAACGGGGTCTGGGGGCAGAGCCCCCAGCGGGGTCCAGGGGCAGAGCCCCTGGAGGGGGGTCAGGGGGGCGAAGCCCCCTGAAGCTGAAAGCTTTTTGCTTCTTGAACGTCCCACGGAGCGGCAAAACTTATCCCGTTGTCAGTTGGTAGTTTTTAGGGACATGGTACAGGTTCACTCCCAAAATTTAGTGTCTATGGTTCGCATTGGGTGTGCCGCCTGAAAATGAATAGATTTTTACGAAACGAGCAGCTTGATGGCAAGTACAATACAAGTACGATAGATGGCATGCCACGGAAGTGACTGTGTTGGACTTTTTCGGTGGCATTGGCGTGATTCCGCCTATTTCTACAAGTGTTACCGTGGCTTGGCCTGTCGGTCCCTGGCAGTAGTAAATTGGTGTCCACTTTAGAGAACACTCTGAATTGGATCCAAAGAGGGCAATCCCGATTTCTATGCATCTGCTTTTTCTTCTTTCATTTGTAGATCTTCAAATGCACATTGTCATAATTTTTGTCTTAATCACGTCTGTTGTTGTTTACTTTTGTAGCCGTCTTCCAGCTGATCCAAAGTATCTGGATGCATTAAAGACCAGAGTTTATTCCATTCTCTGCCATTACTTAAATTTGATAACAGATTACTATTTTCGCAGTTCCAGCTCTTCAATTATTGGGACAGTTCCAGTGCAGAAAACTCAAACTGTTGGGGGAGCAAGAGCTATGGTCTGCTCTCCCGTGCCAAAAGTTGGGGGAGCAGCTGCTCCCTCTGCTCCCCCTGTTCCAACGCCCATGGGTAGTAATCTTTGGAATCAGCTTCCTTTTGAGTTAAAGTTAATTACTTCCATCAATTTTTTCAAATGTAAATTAAAAATTTATATTGAGGCATTGCCATAAATAATTTTGTCTAATATTAAACTAACCCAGTTTTCTTCATAATTTGCAATATCTGTTTTGTGCATTCTTTATTAATCATTTTGGTTGCATTATTCGTCTGTCTTTTTGTTTGTTATTATTATTTTTATTATATTGTTTACAGTTATTGGTTATAGTTATCATAGGTAGCCAGCTGTGATGAAGTTTTCCTTTCTGGCAGCCTGCCGTTGTGTGAAATTGTCATTGTACTAGTTGTGACTGATATGGCAAATAAACTTCTCTCTCATCAATTACTATGCACTTTGTAGGTCCTACGTAATGCACCCATAATCTTTTATAATGTAAGAGGGACAGTATAAATTTTGCACATGACCTGATAACATGACACCACTGATACTGACGACGGGTTTTTCCCAACACGCGTTTATTACGTGTTCGGGTAGCAGTTTAAACACCCGGCTCACTGCTAACTGTAGGTCGTCAGCTGTTGCTGCTGCTGCTGCGGCTGCTGCGCGGTTTTAAATAGCGCCTACCGACCGACCACGGCGTGATGATGCGGACAGCAGAGCAGCGATGATGATGATAAGCGAGTAGGTAGCATGCCGTACTGGAGGTGAGACTGTATAGTATAGTTGCTGTCGCTGATGACGGATGGACCTGCGCAAACAAATACAACAAGCATTCTCTTTCCACGCACACGTAGCCACAAGATATAGGTCATAGTTTGTGCAGTGTTGTCAACAATTTATATTAGCTGTTAGCATCATTATTAACATCATGTTATAGTGAGTGCCCTATTTACGTAAAATGTAGTCTGACCTGCCACACGTTTTGCTGTTATTCCTCCTTGTTGCATGTGAGCTGAGGAACGAAGGCTTATTACCCACACGTACTTTTGTTCTTCGTCCCACACTCGCTACAATTTTTTGTTGGGGCTTTAAGGAAGAGGCCGCTGAGTTAGCCTATGTGGTATCTTTTTGTAGACTTTCGCCACACAAATTCGCTCAGAACCAAGGAAGAGAATTCTTCGCTCCCTTGTAATAGGTGCCTGTGTTACGGCGCGTTAGAAATTGTCGGTGTTATTAATAAAAAAACGCTGGCTCAAACTACAACCAAGTTACCGTCCTACGCAACGTAAAGGCACATTTGAGATGTTCCCAAACGTGGGAGTGACTGGATCAGAAACGATAAGTAGGCCTATCCGGACTACCAATGTGTAAGCCTATACAGCGTAATGATTGACGATCATCAACTGGCACACACACATACACACACTGCCGGTGATAATGGCACTTGCTCTTTAAATTATGTACCGGAGCATGCAGTGCAGTGCGATATGATACGGCGTAATATTCCTATGTTTTCTCGGCATCTGCCTGGGCGTCTGCAGCAGTCCGGTAGTGTGACGCCGCATCGAGTTTCACGTAGCTAAAAACCAACTCTTCTTTTGGATAACTGTCAGCATTAGACTTATACCCTGCACTCTTTCGCTAACGTGTGCAAAAATGGGATAGGGCATATTTACATGTCGATTAACAGCAAAATTAAAAGGTTTCTGATCCAAGCCTTGAATATCTTGCAGTGCTGCGTAACTTTTAGTGTCATACCTTGTTGTTTACTGTTTCACTGTAATGTGACAGCATCAGCGTATAGATGCTTATTTAAATTTTCTGTCATTAAACATTGAGGTTTGATTTGCACGTTTTAAGATTTTGTTCCTTTGTAAGCCACCACAGGTTACAATTCTGAGTAAAGACCAATTTGTGTATAAAAGCCCTCGTAAAGAAATTAGTGCAAAAGTCGGTGCAGATTCGTTTCGTAGACGTTATCACCTGCGAAGAATATTGCCGACGCTTAGAGCGGTTTTGATTTTGTAGGCCTATGTGAATAATGTGATCGAATTTCGCCACATTTCCGTTGTGCTGAAGCGTCGCCATCGGCCTAATAGGCTACAAAGCAAACATAAGCCTCCACGTGATGTATTGCTAAGGTGGGCAGCGGTCGGCAATATGTGCCGTATATATACTTGTGCAGCGTCGGTCGCGGTTCGACATCCAATTCTGCAGATTGGCGCGTCGCAGGCATGAATTAGCGACTGGAACGACGATCTGTAATTAGCACAGCAGCGATGACAGAGTCGTCACGTTGTGTGTCTGACGGTCTCCGTGCACTAGCCGTGGATCTGTGATGTATGGACGCACGTCACGGCATCGTCGACCAACGACCAGACTTGACGTCCTCTGTCTATAGGCATAGCGGTGATGCTTTAGTCATGGACAGATACAGTATACAGATTCCAATACTGGTCATAATATTTTGTTATCTACTTTTCTCGGTAAATGTCTAGCATTGTAGTGGTCTGCATGTATAACTTACTAAACGATACCTATTTGGTATAACCACATGACTTGTGTTATGTTTTAATTTAGTTTTTATGCGTGCTTGTTGCCTAAAATAAAAGCATTTGTTGATCGATTGATTGATTTTTTGAGTTTTGACAAAATAATAATAATAATTTTTGGTAAGTTCACGAGTTTTAATGTTAAAAAAATTTTACTACTCAAAAGAAAAAAAATAGAAACGCCTAGAACAGGAGAAACAAGTTATGAGATAGCCTAAACTCAGTTGACTTTCAACTGACATTATATTGAATTATTGTTATCTACTGTTTGTTCTTCAATAAGTGCCAAAAACGTACAATGCGCACAACATGGGCTACTAATTTTTAACCAAATATAAGCTGATTTTTAGCGTTTAATAATTCAGTATTTTAATTTATAGAATTATAATACAAACGTAAAAAGTTACTTACTACTTAGCCTACAGTTCAACTGGTACGTCGTAGACTTACTTGCTGTCGAAAACGTTAGCTAAACTAATTCTATTCCAGTTTTTTTCTGTCAACGAAACGCCAGTCTTATCGTTTTCGTTTTCGTTCTTACGGGGGTTGTTCTCGTACCGTAGAGAAAACGCCACTGAGATAGAGCGGCATTGCGGCTACTGAACCACAGAGCCGATAGCCGGAGACCAGCGTCGTCGTCGCCAATTCACTGTCCTCTAATTGACGGTAAGGTGATCAAAGTCAGCACGCAGAGGATTAACGCCAATTATATTCATTATTCACCTGTTGGCTTAGCTGGCCGCCTGTAACTGACGGAGCAGATTGGAGACGTGAGCAGCAGGCTTACCGCTGCATAATTGGACGTGGGACTCGCTAATAGGAAGCTCATTGGTACAGCCTTTTGCTAACTAACTAACTAATTGATATCTCAGTTCTCCCTAGCACGGACGGATGTTGCAGTTTAGATGTTTGTTTTAAATGGTTAAACGAAAATTTTCAATCAATGCTGTTGGACGTTGAGGCGAATTTGTTGGCTTCTCTTCTTGTCCAGTCGATTTACGAAAATGTTTTATACATATACATCTTTATTCACTATAAATAGTAGCACAATATATGTTCTATTCATGCATAACGCAGAGCGTTATATTGCGTACCAGTTATTGTGTATCAGAAAATATGACAAAGTGTAGGTCCGACTTTTGCCTACTTTTCAAAGTTTGTACGTCAGTTGTGCAAAATTGCAACTCATTAGTTTTTCATACATAACATTGTTCAAGTTCGTTATAAACGTCATTATCATCATCGTTCTATAGTGTAGAACGGCAGTACGCACAAAATCCAACAGTTGCTTTGATGGTCAAATGATGTTTAGCCTAACATGTTTTCGACGTTAAACGTGCCATAAATCGGTTAATAAATGTGAAACGGTGATCATGATAGCGCACTGACGTTTAGGAGGCCGCCAAGCGTTGCATTGTGCACAAAAGAACAATCTGTCGGTTTCGGCAGATAGTCTAGGCCCTGACGCCGTTGTCACAAACGGTGCCGCGAGACGGCGACACCGTGCAGCCAGCGCTGACCAGGTAGGCGTGGCAGCTCAGTCAGTGACCAATGTCGTTGCTGTCAGCGCATGTCGGTTGCCAGCAAAAAAGCGCAACCTGCAGCGCTACATGCCGCTGCCACTATCTTGAATCGCAAGTCTGATTGTCATCCTTTCTGCTCGTTCCGAAATCGGAATTTCTCCAGGCGCGCTGACAAAGCTGCCGAATTGTTGAGCGAAAAAGAGGCACTAGCCAGCTTTTGGCGTTACAAAGTTGGCCTGTGGAAGTGGCAGCATTAATAGATAATTAATCTTTACCAAACTTAGAACCGTGGAAAATAGCAAATCGGACCGGAAGTCGTGTAGGTCACGTGACAGACCGGATGGAGAGGTTGGCTCAATTCGTGTCGGATTCTTTCGAACCCCAAACGACGCAGCTGGAAAATTCTCCTGCCCGTCATCATCTTCCTGCGGCATCATCATCATCATCAGTAACTGTCTCAGCACCCGGTACTTCGTCTCCGGCGCAGAACATCGATGTGGAGGCTGTGGACGAAGATGGTTCCCGCAGACCTGGTCCTCAGCTGTCTCACGGCATCCGCCACATCATTCTGCAGCAGCCGACGAAACCTGCGCTCGTCACGTCGCATCGTCGCCAGCATCCCAGCCTCGTGAGAAAATTTTGCTTCTTAACACTGTTATGATTAGAAATTGTGAACATCTTTATTTGCCATAAACAGTGGGAGAAACGAACAAACAACAAACAACAAAAGGAATGACTGAAATAAATCTTACCTATATAGTACACGAAGTTTATTTAACTACTTTAAAACGGTCACAAATGTCTTTATTTGTTTTTTTAATCACAACACTGGGCAGATCAAAATATTGACATAGTTCTGATAGAATTTTGCAGTATATAGAATGCAATAATGTTGTTGCAATTACTGTTTACATTTTATACACAGACAACAACGATGTATCTAAACATTATATCGCCAAGTGTTGATTCAAACGCTTCTCATTATACAGTGAAATTGTATAACAATTAATTGATGTATAATGCAATAGCAAACACGCCAGAATTGCTGTACATGTGTCTGAGTCGTGACCAGAAGCGCTTTATTTACAGCCTTAGCTGTGCTACATTTTAGCAGCGGTGGCAATTAGAACCTTGCATTTTTCCGGGCAATCTTCTATTCACCAAATTCTTACATGCTTTGGTGACTGAATGAAACATGCATGTATCGCTGGTGTGTCGCTAAAGTGTGCATAACATGCATGTGTGGCAGACATCGTCGACGGTGGAACTGGACAACTGGTCATCAGCTGCACCAACCGTCAGGGCGGGGTTCTGCAACGCTGATGACGTCAAACATTCACTGCAGCAGCAGCAGAAACTTGCGTCACTAGGCGCAGCCGTTGCCATGACACCCAGTGACGCCATCTCTATGGAGACGACAGAAGCGCCTGCAGCTGCTGTAGCCGGCACTAGGTTTTCCAGAGATCATGGTCAGTTGGGACGCCATCTTTGTACTGTACGGTAGCTGCATATTAGTTAAACTTATTGCATTGTATACGTCTTTATTTTTCAAACATCGTAAGATGGTTATGTTATTTAATATTACATGGACACTAATTAAACGATGTGATATTCAATGATATTATTTTCTTTGTTGTGAGCGATCAGTTAGTCGCTGCATGTCGCCGTTGTCGCCGACTGTCAGCTGGTTTCCGATGAAAGTCGTCGTCAGCTGCGTTCTGCCAACTGAAGGACATATGTCGTCAGACGGACCTGCAGCAGCTATGGAAACAGATGCTTTGCTGCTGCAGGTCCTAGGCTGTGGAACAGTCTGCCAGCTCATCTGAGACAAACTGACATTAACTTTGAACAGTTTAAACAGCAGTTTAAGACATTTTTGTTCGTGCGTTGAGAGCGCGGCGCATTGTGGCTATTGTCAAATTGCGCCTTCTAAATAATCTTACTTATTTACTTACTTACTTACTTACCGTTAACACGTGCACAAACTGCAGTTTTTTTTCTAGGGCATATTTTTGTTAAATAGGCCTATCGGGTGGCGCTAAAAACGTCTCGAACTTTGCATAACCATAATGGCGCGTATACTTTACAGAGATAAATTTTCTTTTGTACATTTGTAAAACAATATACTATATACAATATACTATCACTTGCTTATAAATTTCAGTGACCTCACTTATGACACCACTGAATGCCGCTTAATGACGTACGGTGAGTTAAAAATCCAATTATGTAAAGACAGCATTCCATTACATTTCATCAAAGCAACTCAAAATTTTCTTCAACAAAACATGCCTGATTTCCTCAGCTCACAAAAATGGACATCACATTCAACAGATTTGAATCCACTACATTACTCAGTCTGGGATACCTTGCAAAAACTTGTCTATGGAGAAAAACGTAAACCGTTTGCAAACTCAAAGATCTTCAGCATGTTATCTCAGACAAATGGCATGATGCTGCATCAGACAGCCAGAATCAGAAAAGCCGTATAGCAGTGGGGAAAGCATCTAGCAGCAGTGGCAAAGGAGAATAAAGAACCTATTCAGCACTTTTTCTGCTGATCAGTTACTGATGATTCGGCCTACTGTGACATTTTGGCATAGCCTGCGTACGAGCAGCAACGCAAATGATGAACCGCTTTCAAAAATTGCTTCATGGCGTGTAACGCTATTTTGTTTTATCACGACCAATACAGAAGTGTTTGGGCGAAAATTCCTACACGTATTCGTTGATTTTTAATCATTACATAAATGTTTTTGTGTTAATTCATTTCGTCCACTCGGCTGAATAACGCATGCAAATGTTCGGGACGTTTTTTTTGCGCCACCCGGTATATGTCGTACATTATGTCCCAATCAAACGAAATTCCATAAAACATCGTAAATAACTGCGTTCAACTAAAATTGTCTTTAGCCTAATACAAATTAGTGTCTAATGATCATTGCTTACTCCGAAAGAAGTATACAATATCTAGCGCAAAGAAGAAATCGAATTTTGAGGAGATGTCATTTTTGACGACGATACAAAGAGCTTTTCGTGAATATACACAGGTAATTTGAGGAAAGCTCACGTGACGCGCGACAGCATCGGTCCTGCCATTTGGGCAATCACTGTACAGCGTGCAATAAAATATTAATGCGTCTTGAAGGAGTACCCAAATTTGAGGCCTCCGTACGGAAGAATCCTTGAACACTCAAATGGTTAAAATGTATGTTATATGCCTATGCTAAAAAGTTTTATGCAGGTTGTCCAGCTCTATCTGTAGTAATTTTAACGCAATTCACTTTTGAAATGTGCGCCGCAGCCGAAAATTGCAAAAAAACACTAAAAAAACCTTTATCTTTTGGGCCCAAGGTCATTCAGTGTCATCGATGTTAACGCCGTTAAAAGCTCGCCATTGGTGCTCGTCATGATGTGCAGCAGGTCCGTACCTATCTGTGACCGTTTTCACGATACACGAATAAATAGCGGTAAAATAACCACTTTTAGTTAGGTGGCCTCTTTTGAGGCCCGTGTGCGCAGGCCTCCTCAAACCTAGGGGTCGGACTTAGACTACTAAAATTTACGTTTAATGCTGAAAATTTTATATACAAATTGTCTCGGTCTATTTTCAGCCATTTCGGCGCAATTCACTCTTAAACGGTATGTCGCAGCCCGAAATCGCGAAAAAATTTAATAACATCTTTTTTTGGGAAGGCCGGAGGGAGTCAAGGTCGTGTAAGGTCATCGATGTTGATAGCTTTAAAAAGTTCGTCACGAGTGCTTGTTATGATAAACAGCATATCTCTGCCTATCTGCGACCGTTATCATGCTAGATGAGCCAATATCGGTAAAATAACCACTTCAAAGAGCTACACTTTTTTTCGCGCCCTTGTTTGAGGGAACCCACTCACTTAGCGGTATCAAATTTTTTTTCACAAAAATTAGAGTTCTCGTGGTAGCCATGGTGAAGATTCCGTGATTCTAGCTTTCGACATCTTGACACAATACAGCAGTGTGTCAGACAGACACACAGACAGACACTTTGGCCATGGCTAAAACGCGCGAAGCATTATGCTACCGCGCCTAAAAAATTGGCACAGAAAAAACGTCATATTCTGAGGAGATGTCAGTTTTTGATACCGATACAAACAGCTTTTTGTAAATTCCTACTATGGCATATTGACATCCTTGACATCACTAGGCTTATTGTGTAAATAACAGAATATAGTTTTAGCAAAAAAAATAAACAAAATTGCCGTAACAGTTGTAATAAAAAAGCTGCGCATTAGAGGTTTTTACGAGAATGCACCATATAAATCTACTTTTGACATTTGACATTTGCTCCTTTAAGAAAGTGGTTATGAAGCAAAGTTTATCAAGAAAAGCTGTGAACAGTAACGGAAAACCGGTCTCGGTTATCATTGGATAAGTTGCTAACGAAGATTGATCAAATTCAAACCGTATACTGTGGATTGCAAACCGGCAGTGGTAAAAACGTAAGACGCTTGCTGCACCCGACAGACGACATGGATGCAGGCTTATTTCGGCAACACGCCAAAGCCTTGATGCGACAACCATCCATTTCGTTATGGAAAGAGCAGATAAATAAATAACCGTGCATATGAGTGTCGTGTCCACTCGAGTATTTCCTAATGAATTAATAACCACATATCGCCTGACTATATAGTTGGTCGCCTCATCGGAGAACCTTATTTCGTTAATTTGTCCCAGCACTAAACCGATTAGCGAGCGTCGTTTTGGAAGATAAAGTGGTGGGAAACGCACGTGAATCGCAATTTGCTGGATGTCGCACGGTCGCCAGGGCTGTGCAGATGCGGAAAATCGTGACGTGAATATGTAATTTATTTGCCAATTATTTAAACAAAGATTAAAATTTGGGATACTTTTACTCACAGCAGCGTGACTCTGTGAGTGACGTGCTAACAATTCTAACATAATATTAATTAGAGAATTGCGACTATGAAAAAACATCGACTACTATACACAGTCATACCAGTAACTCAAATATTCTATATTAATTGCGATTTTCTGTTTACAGTAACAATCGTTTTGTAAAAAATACTCGAGTTTAGTCTTACAGCCTAAGTTAAACAACTTACGTTTCAGATAACATGGTGTGCAAAAAAGCATACAATCATCCATCGTTGTGATAACACTTACGAGTACAATCAGTGCAAAAACGCGCAAACGGTTTCCCGTTGTAAAAAGAATACGTGAATTAAGAAATTACTGCAGCATGCCACAAAGTAGCGAGTACAAGAAATATAAGTCGATGACCCGGTCGAACAGCTCTAGACCGACTCGCAGTATTTGCTAATCGGATTTCATTAATTTCGTCGTCGTCGTCGTCGCGTCGCGGTTGTTTGTTTGTCGTGTGCGACGTCGCACGCTGTGAGAGAGGTGTCGCTCGGTCGTCAGAATTGAATCAAGTGCATTAGACGGAATGCGACTCTATTAGGATCGAGCTGCGCTGGGCTGCAGGGCTACAGTGACTCTAACACAGATGAATGTCTAGGCGAGCGGTCGGTCGCTGGAGAGGCGCGCTTGAAATGACGATTAACTGCGCCGAGTCCAGCCAGTGACACCGCGCCAACGCAAAGTCGCAATCGCAAAGTCGATTGTGTGTCGATAATCCAAAGGTGTAGACTGCAAAATGCATTTTACTAGACCTAACCTTTAGGAACAGCTCAGTTGTGGAGATAAAAAAAGTTAGTGGGCAGAACAAGTAAACTGAGCAATGCTCACATGACTTGCGACAGCATCGGTGCCGCCACTCGGGAAATCAGTCCAATGAAATAATAATATTTATGAAAGGGTACCCAAATTTGAGGCTTACGTACGGAGAACTGCTTGAACCTAAGAAGTTAAAATCTACGTTCTGTGCTAAAAATTTTATACGCAAGTGTTGTTGTCCCTATATATCTCCAGTAATTTCGGTGCAATTTACTGTTGTTGAAATAGCCTATGCGTCACAGATTAAAATTGCGAAAAATGAAGGCAAGAACTAGAGAGCTTTACGATTAAGTTTAATTCGATTGGACTGACAAAACAAAAGGGTAAAGTCATACTGTTTAAATTTCAATTACTTTGACGTTGTTAAAAACGTAGTTGAGTTTTGTGACTGGAGTGCTCCGTTGCCGCCTATTTTAGATGTAGTCACATTCTGCCATTGACGGTGCATTGTTTAAACGCATCTGTGACGTCACTTGAGCGTCAAGAGTCATCACTCATCATCATTACGTCACCCATGCTGCTGCAGCGTGGCAGCTGGCGCTAATACGGCGGGAGCAAGCAATTACAGTGTGCAATGTGTGCTCAAGATTAGGTCGATTAAGCGACGAACATTACCGGTAGGCAGTTTGTAGCTTCTGTCGCTGTCTGCGGGGCAGGCGATTATTGATTCTTTCTCTGTCTTGGTTCAATTTGTTGCCGATCATCGGTCAGTCGCTCACTGTTGTAATTATGTCGTCACTGCCGGTGATCTGACACTGACCTTCGCTTCACTGCCGGTGTCCACGGCTAAGTCCCGTCTCTACCGCACACTACGAACAGTCCGCTTTAACCCCATGGAGTGTGTTCATTGCATACAGAATAAAAATCTTAATTTACCATCATTGATAGATAATAAACAACAAAATAGATAACATACAATTAAAGAGAAAAATATAAGCAAATACATGTACAATAGGCCTAATATTCATATATGCCTATATTAGTCACATGGCCATTACCAGCAAAATGTTATCATCTCGACATAATACAGCAGTGTGACGGACAGACGGACGGACGCCTATCATATAGCTAAGACGCGCTTAGCATTACTTGCTGTCGCGCGTAAAAAGCCATTTCGCGTCGACGTCGATAAAGGGTTAAAGAGCGTCGCGTCATGTTACAGCCGACAGATGTCGTGCGACGATGTGGCGCGAAAATTAAGGCCCGTCTAATTGCCGGTGTCCATTCGCTAGATCAACATTACATCATTCGGCACGCCATGATTTCGCACGTACTTATTTCCAGTTGCCACTGCGTTCATTAAATTACATTTCGGAAACATTTTAGAGCACGCCGTTGAACCGACGATGCCCTGTATATAGCATCGTACAGCATTGTATACGGATTTAGGGGCCTATTGTTTATTGCTTATAAAAAGTACAAAGAACAAATGTCATAAATTGCAATGAAAATTGTTGGGTTTACTCGCACAGGTTGAAACAGAATAACCCGCAAAAATGTGACGAAACGTTTTCACCACTAAACGGACGACAGCTATTGCTATGGGTATTTGAATATAAAATACGACAAATTAAACGTGTGTGAATGAAATGTAATTCAATTAAGTTCGTTATAGACAGGTCACGCGTGAAGAAAAAGTACCGTAATACGACGACGACTGTCAGAAACAAGCATTGTGGTGAAGGATCTGTTATAATTTTAGAAGCGTATATACGTTTTACTTGTATCGTCCGAGTTGCATAAAGACGATATTGCTGATTGCTATTCATTGCAATAGTGCATTGTTGCAGTGACAGCAGCTGTTGACGACCGAGATTCGTACATCGGCAGATGCGAGGACCGGAAGATGCAGCATCATCACTTGGACCTCCAAGATGGCGTCCAAGATGGCGGCGAGCGTCACGTGACCGATATGACGTCAGAACACGGCGGAAGCGGCGTGGCGTTGCAGCAGAAGCTGAAGCAGCGTCGAAGTCGAACGAACTTCACGATGGAGCAGCTGAACGAGCTGGAAAGATTGTTTGACGAGACGCATTATCCGGACGCGTTCATGCGTGAGGAGCTCAGTCAGAAACTCGCCCTTTCCGAAGCTCGCATACAGGTAGACAGATATACAGCAATATATACTGTATATGTTACATTATACTCATAATTGACTTCAGCAACAGGACAACTATAGAGATCTGTTACCGTTAGTGACATTGAAATATGTAACGTGTGGAATTTATCACGCAAATATAGCATAGAAAATAAACTATAAGCTCTTAACTTTTATTACCGGGTATGACCAAGATGAATTAAATGAATTTATGAAATGCAACTTACCATGACACGTAGGCCTACCGGTATTAAAAACGCTTATAGATGTACATTGTGGGCCATATAAAAGTGCCATCTAACTTTTGTCAATACACCGTGTCCGGAAAAAAGAGTCTACGGTATTTTCGACATATCTTTGACAAACTTAAACCTATTTTCATAATTTTTAGCATGAGTCGTCTTGAATGTTCACTTTATTAAACTGTCGAAATATTTTTGTTATATTGCCATGTCACTACGTAAAGCTGACGTAATCATGACGTCATTGAAAATGCTGTTTTTATTGTATTCAACGTGAAAAAACGCTAACAGTGTTTCGGTTAATAGCTTTAACAAATTTGAACATAATGTTTATAATTTCTGCTAAGCAACATTTAAGAAAGTAACGCGCAACTGCCAGTGTACTGATAATCCACTTTGTCCGAATACTGACGCCACTTTGCCGTGTATAATAAAACACTCTTCGTATTCTTACTTTACTCCATACCAGAATAAACAGAAATGCAGAAAAAATAGTCTTTTTGCTTGTAGCTACATTAGTTGTCAGCAGCAATGATAAACCTTGCTATTAACCAACTTTTGAGTCAACAACTTTGTTACAAATGTACACTGCCGCGACGCTAACGCATGCTGCAGAAATGACGCTGCTCGCTGATAACGCCTGCGGCACAACGACGGCCACACTTAACATGGCGAAAATCAAGATTAGGTTTAAAATTTTTGATAAAAAGTAACTTATTTCTATGACAACAGTGTCTCAATTTTTTTACTGCAATTTTCTTTTAGTGTTTTTTTTGGTTTTTGTATTGCAGAGGCTCATTTAGACGTTAGCTTTCCGCGAAAATGGCATTTTTCATGACGTCATGATTACATTAGCTATACTCACTAAAATGTAAAATTTAAGGATAAGTTTTAAATGTTTTAGTAAAGCGTATCATTGTGATAATGTGTGCCAAAATTATGAAAGTAAATTTACATTTGTTGAAGTTATTTAGGAAAAAGTGTAGACTTTTTTCTGGACACGGTGTATTTGTAATTTGTTATAATCATATTGTTTGAAACTGACTATTGCACTTTCCTTTTTTTTCTTTTCTTTTATTTATCTTTGGATACTGTGTTATTAATTAATTACTTATAGTTTTATGGGTGGCCAGCGTTGATAAGCGATTGCTTTTTTGGCAGCCCGCCTACAGTGTGTAGTATTGTATGATAACATTGTATTTGTGTTTTGGCAAATAAATACTCTCTCTCTCCCTCTCTCTATGTCTTCACCCAAATTGACCGATTTTAAAAATCCTTTCACTGTCACGCTCTGCAATAAATTTACAATGAAGTTTTATGTAAGAAGCTGCGGTAGCTTTTTTTGATAGTATGAAACTTTTTCAGTTTCAGTTGCTTATAGGCTTACTGTATAGTAATTTTTTTAGCTACTTTTAGCTCACTCGCTTAATGTGCATGAAGTAAGATGCATCTATTTTATTCGTCGTCGTCTAAACATTCTACATGCCGCGTTATCGCTTGCGTTAATCAGTCAAACTCAAACCCCGGTATTACATTAGCTCACTGGCAATCTCGGCTACCAAAGGTTTATTTTCAGTCGACGTAATTAATTCAGCTAGAATTCTTTTTTTTCATTTTCGTTTTCGCCTCTGTTGCTCTTGTCGTCTCGTCTCCGTTGTGCCAAGCATATCAGTGCGGGCGGCAGAACGTGCGATCGGTCGCGCCGACTGACTGGCTATTGACAGGCTACGGCAAACCGTTGATTAGTTATGTGGCGACCAGCAGCGTCGCGATGCAATGCGACTGATTGATACGGGCGACGACTACGACGACTGGGCCTGTGACAACGACGACGACGACGACTTCTCGGACGACGGACTTGTGGCGTTGCTAGATTCCCACGACAATCGTACGGAAGTCGTACGACGACGTTCTGAGACGAAGCGACGTGTACTACGATAACACGCTGTGGTATAACTCGCTGCGAGATAACCATACCTATGGACGTGTGAACTCAAACTTAACTACAATAATATATTCATTTTCATTCCTCACAGTTGTACAGCATAACACATGCATACAGGTAACGCAAAAATAACTACGTTATTACAAACAATTATTTATATTAAAGCTGCCAATTCAAGTGCTATGACACGATTATTTTTGTCGTAAAACAGGAGTAGTAAAACAACAAATAAAGCACTAGAACAAAAATTGACAAATAATTACAAAAGCATCCATTATGTTTGAACTTATGTTCAAAGTGTTAAACCTTAGTTCAATAAGAGCTGGCTGAGCCTTAACAAATTATACATTAGCACTAAATTGTAGGCCTATTTTATTGCGACATGCAACAGTGCGACACATTTCTCAACAGTCTTTGACATAAATTAAATACAAATGAGACTTTTGATCGTTTCCGAGGACAGCTAGCCACCATGTTTTCCGATTGCGGGAATCAAAAGAGGCTGCTTGGCGTCTTGCGTGCTGGCAACAGACAGATCGGCCTGGGTCACGGTGTCAATTAACGATGCGTGAATAAAACGCTATACTGAGCCGGGCGCTCGGTTGGCTGATCGATGAATGTAAATTCTGTCTATTCACTTAATGTGTGATGTATCGGCGACGCCGCGGCCGGTCTAATGCATTCGCCGCCGCGTGGATCGCAAAGAGCTTCAAATTGAATTAACCCGTCGGGTCGAAAGT
>Ga0209367_1001151_pt1 | contig 31340 bp, 22 predicted proteins | sample WorMetLIZISLAND2_FD_187412 | JGI IMG/M metagenome (GOLD analysis project Ga0209367, IMG submission 187412) | Marine gutless worms symbiont microbial communities from Max Planck institute for Marine Microbiology, Germany - Olavius geniculatus... ...
CCTTTTTAGTGTACGTCAGACCTCTTCTAGAATATAATTCTACTCTGGTCACCCTGTACTATAAAGGATATTCAGGCCATAGAAAACGTACAGAGGCGTTTTACTAAGCGATTACATGGATTAAAAAGTTTTACTTACCAAGAACGTCTAATATGCCTAAGCATTTCCAGCCTAGAGCTTCGTCGATTACATGCTGATTTAATATTAACTTACAAGATTCTTTTTGGTCATGTGGATCTAGATGTAAATTTGTTTGAGTTTTGTTCTGCTGTCTCAACACGCGATCATCAGTTTAAACTTTACAAGCATCGTACAAATCATAGTGCACGCTCGTCGTTCTTCTGTGAGCGCATTATAAACGTTTGGAATTCATTACCAAGTAGTGTTAACTTTAGAAGTATCAACACCTTTAAACAGTCTATAGGCTCTGTTGATTTTGCCGTATTTTTGAAGTGTTTTTAACTGCTTGTTTATTTTGCATGTGTTTTGTATTATTTAGGCTTATGGGCGGCTGTCAGTGTTGTTTCAACCTTGTCGTTCCAGTTCATTACTTGTGACCTTTAAAATGTCATGCTACGTGTCTATGAACAAAATAAAATGATGATGATGATGATGAAAGCACCGTAGTAACAAAGTAGAGATAAGCAGACATGTCGTGGTGCAGCATCACTATGCTGAGAAAAACTACAAAAAGCCCAGCTGTCGCTAAGTTAGCCGACCGTACTGGTTGTCAGTGACCTTTAAGGTCAACCAAGGTCGATGATTTTCATCTCATCTGAAATAGCGTATGCCACTTCTTGTTAGTGATTAATAGTAGCCTTGGCCCTATCTCTCACCATTTCCGAGATACGAGCACCAATAGCTTGAAACGTTTTATTGAAAAATGCGACCAAACCGCCGTAGATGGAGACACGGTTACTACCGACCGCCTGCAGAAAGTCGCCAGCGCCCTATTCGATGGCATCATTGCCGACCTCCTATGACTTACCATTTAGCCATAATACCGCACAATTGGCATACCATAGTGCGTTATTACCCTTCAAGGTCATCTAAGGTCAATGACTTTCATGTCATTTGAAGGCCAATTTGCGAATTCCTATTAGTGATCAATAGCAACCTAGGCCTCATCTCGCACCGTTTAGCCGCAATACATTCGTTACAGATAAATGACGAAGGCCAGACGACAACTGTACCATAAGCTCAACCGATACTTAAGTACGGTAGGTTAAAAATTTGTGTAAACGTTGGTAAGAGCAAGAGTACAAAAATCATAAATGCAACTTTCAGTTCAAAGGTCAAAGTTCATGTTTAGTGTAACAGGATTAAGGTTTCTCAGATAGATGGCCGCAAAATATGTCGACATTGGGCCAGAATTTTAGTTTATTACGATCTGCAGTGAACAGAAAGTTTAAAAACGACTCTGCAGGAACATAACACTGACACCGGCCAAACAAAAAATGTTGCATCAACTACACTGGCCATGCGGATGTTCTGAATACAGTAGGATGAAGTCCCTATAAGTCAAATGTAGGCCAATACGTTAGACCTTGGCCTGCTATGCGGTAACGTTATTTCAACATCGTTGTAGGCAGATATGCACTGTCATGGACTAAGCGATCGGAATGCTATATTGAGTTTGAGTTAACGGATTTTCTTTAACAAGGGGGCTGCAAGTCATTCGAACGTCAGATGAAAACGGATAACATCGCTGTCAGCAGAGTTCTGCTTCGGGACGAATTTAGGCTACAGAATTTTATTTGTGTTGAGGCAAGTTCAGCATCAGTCTGTTGCGTTCCCTACCTAGACTGTCCTTGTACTTAACATCTGCATGACCTTTGTGCGCATAGTCTGGTAACATATGCTAGCCTTGCTGACATGTCATGTAAACCATGACGCAGTTTGAGCCATAAACGCAAGAGCGGCGCCGATGAGACAACCACGAAAACGACCAGAGGCCACAGACGACCAACGCAGCCAGGATAGAGCAAAGGAAAACATCTTTTTCAGCCGTCGAACCTCATTAACCGACTTTGCACCGGGCGCGGGCGGGCTGGGCTGATGTACGCGGGCGCAGAGAGGCGCCAATGCAGCAGCAGCAGCAGCAGCATCTGTGCAGCAGCAGACACGAGAGACAGGAGGAGGAATCAAGAAATACAGCGGGCGGGCGCCGGCGATGACGTAGCTATGGGCTGCAAGCTGTGCCTCGACGCGACGAACACTCAACCCCAACCGTCCGTCGTTCACTCAACGAACTCACGAACTCACGTCTCGCTCGCATCTTGGGTGCACCTGCAGAGAGCGGCGGGGCGCCGCCTGCGTCCTCGACCCTATCACACCGCACCGTTTCACAACCACACCCATCAGGCCCTTTTATGATTCTAAATATAGCGGTGCCGGCGCGGACCTACGTAGCGCCCGAGGACTCCGGCCAGCCAGAGATCGGATAAAGTTCGATAAACGGCGCCGCGGCGAAGCGAAGCAGCCAGCGATGCCACCATGCCAGCAGCAACCGCAGACTGCGTCCGTGTCTGCAGTGTACTCCATGCAGTCTCCACCAGCAGACCAGGTCGGACCGACCCAAGCCGTAACGTTGTCCGACCTGGCGCCTCTCGTAGCGCTCCATTGCTCGCTCCGCCATGCCCCGCTACCTTCATATACTATCCGGCCGGCGCCGAGATAAAATAAATGGAGTGATAATAACCAAAAATAACGGACGGCAGACGCAACAAAAAGCGCACGTATGCAGGCAACAGTGGAAGTTCTGCTGCGGCTGCAGTCGAACAAGCAATAAATGAAATCGCAGGGGGGGGGGCAGGACGAACAGTAGGCGATCAGAGAGATAACGCAATCCATGCACACGACTACATCATCACCGCTAAGCCATGAACCATCTTCGGATTGCAGGCAAAAACGACCAACCACAGCAGCGGCAATAATCTTAACGCTCGAAAAATGCCCGCTGACGGTTTTAGCAAGCATCGCCGTACGACCGGCTTCTATCCCCCAAATCTGGAATCGAAATGAGGCTCAAATCTCCCCACTTTCTTACGGGCTCCTTCCCTCCCTGCCTCCGCTCTATCCGCCCCCTTTCCTTCCCCTTTATCTTCCTACTACCCTTTCCTACGCTTTATTCCCCTTTCCCTCCGCGTTCCCTAATCCCATTTTCGTTGCCCAGTGAAAAATAAGGGGGGTGGGGTTTTGATCTTATTACACCCTTAACATAATTCCCCCTATTTTGCACTGGGCGCATGCTGCGCCGGTGCGCCCACCAGGTATAGGGATAGAAGCCGCTGGGTACAGCTTTCGTTCAAAGTCGTTACTTTAATTTGTTGTATAACATGCTGTCGAAGGCCTATACAATAAATCCGCAACATCCTGCCGTGTCAAGATGTGTAGGCTTCAGCAAGACAACAACAAATCCAAGTAGTGGAGTTTGAGCCTAAATGTACACTATCAGAAATGCACGTTATCAGAAAAAAATATTTTCGTTTTGATTATTACACTAACTAGCATACCCCCACCAATTTTTACAGGCGCAAAGTATAGAGTTAAAAAGTATAAAATATTGACTTTTGGTGCCAAAAAGCCATGCATATACACTGGATAGTTTCGAATATAATATGATGCAAATTTGTTCGGAACATATTTAACCAATATCGTAAAGAACATGCAGTCGTCCGTTACATCAGCTAATTAACTTCTCACAATAACGATCTAACAATGGTATAATTGTATACGCAATATAAATTTATCAACATCAAGCCTTAGTTTACTTGGTATAATCGAGCTACAGTTATCAGCATATTCTACGTATACTTACAGTCTTCCTGAAGATCCATTTCGTCAACGTTGCTGAGGTAGTCATCGGGACTTCTCGGCAAACTGTATGCCGTTCCCATACCGCCTGAAACAAAGCATAGCAAACACTCAGTGACTTTTCTTCCGTTTTTTTAAAGTTAGCTTCCTGTCTTGTCTCATTCAGTAACGTAAACTAGCTACAGTCGTGAGTTTTGTGGCTTATTTCTTGCATTACCGTTGTATCTTTGCCCTTTCCCACAACTCCAAAGTTGCTCTCTTCTCGTCAAGTTACAAACTAAACTTCCAGAACTTCGAAAACTATGTGCAGTATATTTAAACCAAAGCTATAACAAAACAAAAATTAGATTTATCACGAAACGAAACAAAAGTACACTGCAAAATTCGATTGCTTGTTCGGCAGCGTTAAATGATCCGGTACATCTGCTGCCAGCTATTTAATAAACCTTATCAGGACATGTCGATCGTGACAGTTTAATCTATTTGTCTCCATAGGCTATATGACACAGAGATATTTCTGTATTTCTCCACATACAAGGTTTGTAGTCATGCGACCGGAATTTTCGTCGTACGGAGTACCGACGTCTGCGACGTTTTTGTTGATGTAGTTGCCGTTTTAATTACTTTTTTTCTGTTGGCGCACGTATGCTTGTGTATGTTTTTGATATGTTTCTTCAAGTACAATTTAATATTAAATACATCAGTTAAAACTTCGTCGAATGTTACAGCAGCAAAGAATTGTGCAGGCTGCGTATTTAAACCACTAGTACTGTTTTCACAACTTTAGCCAGCAGACGTGCGTCATAAGGCAAACGACGGTGTATGATACCGCACTGTAAGGAGTGGTATTATAAGTTCGTACTGCGTATTCACTTAACCAGACCAGCGGTGCGGTATCTAGTACATACCGAGGCCACTGTCGGTGCTGTTCTGTCGCGCGTGTGCCTCGACCACGGCTGACGACGCTGCCGCTGGACACTGTCCAATGAAAGGGTCCATAGGGGTGCCTCCGTACATGGACTGCATGGCGTGCATCATTGCCAGAGCACCCTCAGCCTTGCCGCCGCCGACACCGGTACAATCTGCCGGTACACCCGTCTGACGCACCAGCTCCGCCAGCATCATCTCCTGTACATACCGTACGCAACGTTCAGTTCATTCACTCATTCACAAAGATAATGAGAAAAAAACTGTCTGCATCTCCAAAACCTAAAAATCCGACGTGTACTATGTACTCAGTTTTGTACTGCTAGATGAAAAACCTTGTAAAAAGCAATAACCGATTATAAATATGTTCAGAGTATCTGTAGAATCGATCGGCTTTTTAACCGTGCTGTACAAGTAGAAAAACCGGAACAGCCTCTGTTCATCGACACCAACTGTGTGGAACGAATTTTCGTACGAACTGAAAGACAGTGACATTAGTAGACGGTGCTTCAAATTACATCTCGAGGCACGGCTTTTTGATCGTGCCTACCCCACAACAGGCACTTCTGAGAACTTTGTTTAATAGGTACTTTACAAATATGCAGATTGATCAATCTCACTCGATTGACTAATCATCATTCAGTTCAGTCTCTATGATACATCAACACACGACTGTTGGCTGACCCTGCACGAGATGGCTTCCTGCTGGTGCTGCAGTCGCTCCTTCTCCTTGTGCAGTTTCTGAAGCTCGAGACAGATAAAGTGTTCGCTAGGAGACGGTCGCGGCGGTGCAGCAGCAGTGCTACCACCACCTCCGTTGACGCTGCCATGGTGTCCATGTCCCATCATCTGACAGTGTTGCTGCGCCTGCTGCTGATGGTGATGATGCTGTTTTGGTGACAGGTGCGCTGCTGTGTGATGCACCTGTCCGCCAGCCTGCTGCTGCTGCTGTTGCTGCTGGGTATGACCCATCAGCGCGTGTCCACCAAGCCGCATCGACGACTGACGAATGTGTCTCGCTATATGGTCACAAGGAACAAGTACGGTAAATATGTAAATTTGTATAGGGCACTATATCGAGAGAAACCTAATGGTCTTAGCCGCGATTGCTGGAGTGGGCCATTAAGATGGCCGAAAGCTGGGTTACAGAAATGTTTTTCAGTTGGCGACGAAGACAGCATATGGAGGACAACTACAAATGACAAGAGGAAGGTAGGCCTATTGCAAAAGGGAGGGTATTTCAAGCTTTAGTACAATAACTAAAAAAATGGTTAATGATAAATTTTTGAAAAAATAACAAAACACACTGGATTTCACATCCTCATATCTTAACGACAGAATTAGCGTGGTATAGGTAGAAACATTTTTTGACCACGTTAGAACTTGAAATACGTGATAGTTCAAACACACTGAAAACTAACAAATAAAAACCAAAAATACAACGATAAAACAAGAAGCAGACTGTCATCACTTTTACGATCAAACGGGACTTACGATGCCTTGGGTCGAACCAGCTGGTCGTCTTCTCAATGTGGTTGATGTAGTAGAGCTCGCCGTCCTGGGTCATGGCTTGTTCCCAGCCGTGCGGTAGAGGCCCGAGGTCTGCAGGGTGACCGTGATAGTCGTGCAGTTGCTGTGTGGTGCGAGTGGGAGCCTGGTAGACGTTCGACGCCGCGCCAGTTGCCGGTCCGGCGTGTGACGGCGGCATGCGAGCCACGTCCTGGTGCCAAACGCCCCCGCCGCCGCTGTGGTTACTGCAATACACAACGACACATCAGTAACTTTAACATCACCCGCATCATCATCATCATTATCATCGTGACGCGAAACCGCGTTCAGTCGTAGCATTCCGCCGTTGCGATTTATCACCAGAACGATCTGTCTTTTACCAGATCCAGAGCGTCGGTCACCAGTTTCTCTGTCCCGGCATATCTGACAAATCCAGGTGGTGGGAGGCCAACCTCGAGCACGCCTTCAGTCGGGTCATCCACCAACCAGCCAGCTCACTGCCGAAACATTATGTTCTGTCTTGTATTCTGCATTCAACGGACAATAACCCTTTCAAAACCCACAAGAAACCTTTTTTTATCCTGTGTGATAGCAGCTACTATGGCACAAAGAGGACACGGGAGTCAGCGGCGGTACATTGCAGTTCAAACTGTCAGCGGCTGACGATCTACTGGACCTATGTGTCTACGTCCAGACAGACAGACAATGTACGGCGAGCGGTCTGACCCGTTGTTCACCACTGACTCATGCACTCTGTCTATACCCTAGACACATTCCACAGACCACAAAAACACGCTCTTCGTGCAACGCGCATGTCGTCGCCACTCGTAATTTGTAGTGCTCCGACCGCAAGCGTCCATTATGGACAGGCATAGCCTATCTGCAGTCTACGCTGTGTCTCGACAGAGGTTTATTCGTCTGTGCAAGTTTCGTTATTTTTGCAGCCACATTCCAAATGGCACATATTATGAGGTATTTCCAAAAAAATAAAATTTATTATTACTTCATATTGCTCAACTTTAGAGATGCCGTCATCACGGAGTGGTACAACGTCCCTGTCAAACTTACTAAGCGTGCCCTTCATATTTCTAGCTGGGGCTGGCTGAGATGTTAAATGGTGGCCGGGATGGTGTGAGTGATAACAGGATAACCAATATTGTTTAGCTAGTAATTCAGAATGTGACTTGACAGAAAACATCTTAGTCTCCTGGTGTAAGTGGTCCGAATGTGTCATCTTGTTGCGATTCGCAAAGCCTCATTTTGGGCAGTTTGAAGACACTTCCATGAAGACAAATTACTGGTGCCCATACAGGTGCAGCATAGTTGATCACAGATCTGCCAACATTGCGGAGTCAATGCGCTGAGTCGCTGTAGCACGAGTTGGCTGTCAATCACGCGGTTAGAGTTGTCAGTCAGCCTAGCCTGACACGAGTCAGCTGAGTGACGTCGTGACGTCGTCATGGGTTAAAAAAGTAGGCCAAGCAAGAACTAGAAAGGTGCAATTTTCCGACAGAGAAAATTATGGACGCAGAAAATTTTAACTTTGCTCCAAATTTCCTCCAAAATAGGCGGTTTTCAGGAACCGCAAATGGACGAAAAAATTTCCAACAAGAAAAAGACTTTCCCACAATTTTCCGACAGCTCAAAATTTACACTGATGAGCGATTGCCTCGCCCCCTCCCAGCTTCCCCGAATCAGTTGCTCCTGGAGGCAATGAACAGCAGCAGCAGACTAGAAGCATCATTCAGCTTGGGTGCGGGAGGCGCGGCCGATATTGACGATGAACGGGCGCGCTGTCCGTGAGGTAAGGGCCCGGCAGCGGCCGAGAGTCGAACTTCACGGCGGGCCGGCCGGTGGCCGGGGCAGCTGCACCGCTGGGACTACGAGTGAACGCTGCGGACGGCGCCTTGCATTGCTCCCTCATTCACGCAGGTTCAACGTCGCTGATGCCAGCTGGCTATTTATTGCTGCGTGCGTGGATACGACGAGCTGCTGCTGTACGCACGAAGGAACTCTACGCGATCGCGTCCGAGCTCAGCTGCCGACGCCCATGCAGAGGCGCCCTGCGTACCAACAGCCTGGCGGCGCCTAGAAGCGCGCACTGCCATGGGCACTCGGCGCGGCGCTGGCTGATTTTTCATCCTCCTCCGTAGCCCCTACTCACTACTCACACTCTGTTCGACCGACCGACCGACGCCTAACTTCTCTCTCCTCTCTCTGTCTTCCCCACCTTCTTTCCCAACCGCAGGCGCGCCTGACGTGGACCATACATCACCAAAATTGGCAACTCATAGAAGCTTATCAAGCGAGTGACGGCGCTGCTGCTGCTGTTGGTGTCTGGGTTGGTTCTAAGGCCACGTCCACGCCGCTCGCGGTGCTCACCTACACGGCGCCACGGTGTAATCGCCACCGCGTACGTCCGCTAGAACGAGCGCCCGGCAGAATGGCACCGAGTGCAACGCGGACACTTCGTGGTACAGGCCTACAGAAAGTGCACCGAAAACCAGCGCGGAAAATATACACACGGACGGACAGAGACAGAGACAAAGCGCGAGACGACCGAAAATTCCGCCTGCAGGTTTGTTCCGGTTCAACGCGATGCGGAGAAAAAGAATATTTCCAGAGATGCAGTCAAAGAAGCAATCTGAGCACAGGCAAAGCGGCGCCATGTTGCAGTCTGTGTCTGTTCAACTTGAAGCCGTATTGTTCGTTCACTGCTCACAGCCGCTTTCAACTTCTTCCGCATCGACGTATGCCGCGTATGCCGAGTGCAAGAATTCACCGCCGACATTTATAAGTCATAAACCAAAAAATGATCTTTCTAATTTGTAGTCATGCAAACAGTATGTACACGAGTAATACAAAAGAGACAAAGCCTCGTCACTTAGTCAGCCGAATTTTAAAGACGTCAAGTTTCCATAAGCAGCCTGAATAAAATCCACTACCCGAAAACATTGAACGCGCAAATAAAATCAAGATTAACAAGAATATCATCGAAAATTTTATAGCGTAAATGTTGCACACAAAGTATACCGGCACGTACTGTATATAAACCACGCAACATCCTGCATGTGGAAATAAAATAGGCACCATAAGTAACTTTATCTAAAAAAGTATATCGGCTCGGTGACGACACATTGTGCAGCAGTTGGACTAACTATTCACGCACAGCACTAACATATTAAGGGTCCAATGAAAAAGTGGACATAACACATAACATGAAAAGTACAACGGAAAAGTGGAATAAGTCCAAAAAGAACTTAATGATATGGAGCACTTTTCCGTTGTTCTGACTTCATATTTCAATTTCAACGGAAAGTCTACTTTTGCACTGCCACGGCTGTGTTGACGCGTGACATGCACGCGTCGTTTATTTCTTGAGTTTTTTTTGACATTTGGGAAGCTTGATCTTTGACGTTTCGTAGTGAAAATTAGCATACCGCTATAGGCCTACTGCTTACTCCTGACGAATATGAACGTTCGCTTCATGCTGATGTTTCTATGCCTTTTTGTTTTCGGGTTAAAATCCGTACGGGACAGACGAACGGACAGACCGACTGGCATGTCCCGTATTGCGGCCTATTAGAATGGCATATAATAACAATGACCGAGATGATTATAATACCCGCTCTTAGGCAACGAACAGCTTAAGTACGTAAATAAGTACATGATGGCGACGCATATCTTTACTGTCTTTCTGTAACTTTGTTGCCTTCAGTTAATTTTTATAGGCCTTAAAGCACATCATAGGCCTACGTTATAAACAGACGCACATTCTTGCACGTGTGTACCATAGACAAGAAGCCCAGCTGTCGTTAGGGTGAGTCAACCGTACCGCCTATATCCAAAGGCCAACGTCTGACTTCCGGTCGCAGAAAGATTGCGATTTTCCAGAGTAACTGCAGTCCCTTGCACGCTACGGTAACGCTACTATACTGAACGCTACAATCAACGCTAAACCACGATACGGTAATTCGGTGGACGTGGGTGACGTGGGTGATGGCTGCAGGCAGAAACTTTGCATTCAAAATTGCAGCCAAACCGCTGCATATATACATAATTACTACTGACAGCATATAGGAAATCGTCATCGACCTATCTAAAAGTACCTTCGCCGACCTCCTACGACGTATCGTTTAGCCACATTACATGCATTACAGACAGACAGACGACAGACAACAGACAAGGGACACAATGATACCCAAAGGATTCGAGAAAAGTCTCTAAACCAATGTAGACAGTAGGCATAATAGGACTTGTGACGATATGTTGTAGCACAGGCCAGTGAATGTTGTGAAATATGAACTGGAGAGACAACAATAGATAGGCCTACACCTATTACATCGGCCTATATCAAACTATATCACATACTTTAGGAAATAGCGTGGACAGTTTTTCGACGTCGTATCCCAGTTTCTGCACTGCATCGACTGAGCAGCGTTGAATTCGTCGCCATACGTCGACGAAGTGCCGGCGTCTGAGCTGCCGGCAGGTTTGAAGCCGTGCTGCTGCTGAGACTGTCCTGACGTCATGGAGCCGGCAGGGGGCCCAGCACCGGGCGGCATTGGATGGTGAAGCTGTGCCGGAGAGGACACCGACCGTCCGTGACTCGCTCCCCCCGCCGAGCTCGTCTTGTGGTGGTCGGGCGGTCGGAAGAAGCTGGCCGGCAGCTTGCGGTTCTTGTACGAGCTCGAGGGCGGGCCGCGGCTCGTGTCCATGTTGTGTAGGACGCTGAACAGAGCCTCGAGATCAGAGTCCGAGTCACCGCGGACGTGAACGATCTGGTTTCCATGCTGCTCGGTGCGGATACCACCAGCACCAGCGGCACCCTGCTGTGCCAGAGTAGAGATGAGCGCCGCCGACTGCTGGTCCACGTACTGCTGCTGTGACTGTTGTTGTGACAACATCATGAGGTAGGCCTAATCGTCGTAGTCGAAACGAGGTCGAAGATTCTCATCGGGTCACGGATGACCGACCGCGCCCGAACACGGAGCGCGACCGACCGAGCTAGGCTAGTAGCGGCCTGTGGTCAGACTCTCTCGTCAACGAAAACTGCTTCTTCAGACAGCGAACGATCTTCTACTGCTTCAGTATAATGGCGGCAACGAACCGTAATCAACGAACGAACGAACGAACGTATGGACGGATGAAAACTCTTGCAGTTCGCAGAAAGCTACCACTTACTCACTGTTCGAAACTCGACTGGCTACTGACTGTAACGCCTGGCGCTGCATAGGCACCGCTCAGCTGCCGCAGCAAGCGCGCTAGGTGCAGGTGATGCAGCCGACGCTGATGCTGCTGCAGTACGCGCCTGCGTTAGCAAGCATCTGAAACCAATAGCGAGCGTCTTCGATTCTCAGCGGACCAGTCAGTACCTGTAGTATCAGCGGTCGGTAACTAACGGCTCAGTAAGAAATGGAACGAACGTTTGAAATGAAGTTGCAAGTGCAAACGTAATGTCCCACTAATATCAGGCTACCCCACTGGCTGGCAGTCTGACGTTATATTGGCAAGAAATGAATAGCATACGGACTCAGCAAACAGTATTGAAAAGCAACGATTAATCTACCAGAGAGACTGACCCTAATCATCACTGTCGTCACCATTGCTTATAAAATCTGGAAACTCTGCAGAATCGGCAAAAAATTGACATGCTGAAATGTTTTCCGCATAAAGTTTCGTAAAAAATTAGCCATGACTTTGTACAAGTACTTACAAAACTAGTGATTGCAATCAGGGCCGGATCATGGTCTCTTGAAAATGACTGCGGGCCACTCGTACATATATTTCCTGAATACGCAGAATAAGCAAAAGTTTTAGTCTAGAAGAGCGCAAATTTTCTCACTAAAAATTTCGGGGACTGCAGTCCGGGCCCCTACGGGCCCAGATGCTTCAGCCTCACCAGCCTCATAGATGATCCAGCCCAATCCCGAACTGATTTCTCAATCTCAGGATGCGAAATTAAAAAAAAATAAATGCAGGATCCCCTTTTCGGGATAAGGCTTACAGATTATATCACACAGAAATTATGTACACTTTATCTTATGCCGCCAATACACTACACTAGTCTTTAATTGTCCCTAGTAGTATGCCTATTCATCAGTTCGGTTTCCTTAAAGTTCAATTCATTTGGAACAGTACATAACGATTGTTACAAATGTACAATGCTAATGCTGCGATGCGCTATGCCGGTTGAGCATACCAAACTTCATGGTCTGACGAGTCTCAAACTTGGTGGAAATACCCCCACTAACAAATGAGTGCAAAGACACAAACAGCTTTTAATAGTCTAAACCAAACTTAAGAATAATGAGTGCAATACTTCACAGTTAACATTTAGTAGTAGTTTTAACATTTCACTCATTTCTCACTGTTCCTGTTTAAATTACACGCAATTACGAGATACTACAGCCCTTAACAAACAGTGTACATTAAACCATTATTACTGGTAGTAATCTTACCATAATGCACGGACAGTTTGTTTGTCTGTCTGTCTGTCATACCCTCTGTCGCCTTCTGTGTTGCACAGTCGCGGACCCCGAAAGCGGCGTTTGAGTCCTTGGGCCTTAGGTACGTGCACCCATTCTAACCCACGGGCAGCCCGAGGCAGAGCGGACGGTTGAGTTACCGGGTATGGAGTGGACTGTTCGGAACGGAGTGGACCGGCCCATAGGGTGAGAAGTTTTCTAGTGAATGTAATGAACGACATCTGTCAACCAATTAAACTACTGCTGTTAATATACCACATCAAGTTTCGTGTCAGTGTAATGCCGATTATTCAAATATTATTTCTGAAGCAGCAACAACAACAATCACATAGGTGTTACTGTGTTTTTAACATATTTATACCACTTATGCAATACATGGAAAACAAGAACAATTACAATTTACGTAGCGACTGAAAGACACCATTAAATGATCGGTCCTATGGCAAAATCAAACAGCTGTCAATGCAGCCACAAGATGTGCAGTGGCCTTCCGTGAACAGTTGTTTCAAACACTTGATAATATGAAGACTTGAGTTAGAATACAATGCTGCCATTAGTCAATTAACAACCTTCAGGAGTCATTTACACTTGAATATCGGTACAAAAATGACGGGATAAAGAAGTGACAACAAACATGCATGGACATACAAACACCATCAGTTAAGACTACTGATACACAGAAAACAACGGACGTACCAGCAACTGAGCCAACGGACAACAGACAATCCACAGGGTGCAGCAAAAAAGTAGCCCCCTAAAGTTTTTCACTGTTCTCTCAACAACCGTTTGGAATTTTAACTCAAAAGTTTACAGCTTTATTTATTATAGCCTCCTACATCAAAATGCCGAGTAAAATGTGATTCTGTTGAAAAACGTCAAAGTTATAGACTTTTTAACATGGCCACCTACCGATTTTTCAGCATTAAAAATGTTCAAGCTAAAAATGCTATTTAATTTTCAAAAACCGGTTACCACATTACTGCCAATGACGTCACAGTGACGTTTTGATAAACAGTAATTTATTATGTTTATAAATTATTACTAAATTATTGGCTGTCCATCGGGTTCATCTTCTAGCAGGACGGCACTTTAGGGGGCTATTTTTTTCCGCACCATGTACAAAGACACTGGAAACTATGAAAATACCAACTACTGGTTGTCACAGACGACCGCATCCGTATATGATAACTATTATGTTTGCAACAGTCACGGATGAAATGTTGTAATACCACTATTATCAGAATATGCTCATGTTCTCAAATACCACAGATCGAAGTAAATTATCATTAATACACTAAGACATTCACAGTTAAACTTCCAACAAAGTATTACAAATGCAACACAAGTGCTGCTATTAAGGAACATGAAGTGTTGTCATCACTCTTACATTCTCATCAAAAAGTGTTTCTTGGCATTTCTTTAAAAAACAAGGTCTGAACTGACTGATATGGCTAAGTTACAACAGTTGAAAAGTCATTTATTTGAAGTTATATAAATTGAAATGAGTCATCTGAATACTATGCCATCTAAAACAGATGGAAGTGTGCAGAGACAGACCCAAACAGTTGTATCTAAAATGATCTTTTTGGTTAAGGTGATGCAGTCAGTACATTTCAGTAACGCAAGCAAGCGTCAAACAAACGAGACCACTCTCACAGTGAAAATCAGTGGCACTGTGACAATTGGGCAATTGTCCCTGCCCCTAAATTTCAGGCTATTTGCAAATTGTCTGATTTTTCTTCTTGTTGGAAATTTGTTGTCCATTTAAAGCAGAAAACTCACCACTATGGGAAAATTTAGGGGCAAAATACAATTCTGAGCACCCAAAATCCCCTCCATCACAAATTCGGAGCAGTCCAAATTGTCAGAAATTTGCCGAATCTGTTGCACTCCTTAAGAGCTATACACCTACCTTTATCTTTTACCTTTACTTCGTCAACCCACGGTTCCACTGACAAACCTCAGTGTCAATAACAGTGTACTGTTTTGATAAAATAGCTGCCCTCTTATCAAATATTACTACTGTTACATTACTTCATTATGATACACAACCACTGATCAAAAATACCCCATTTTTTACCGCAGTGTTATTTAGGCTTGCACGTAACAGATAATCAGACTTTATGCTGTACTAAATTTACCATTTGCACGAAAATGCCAACAAATAGTAACCAAAAATTAAAACTGCGCAACACATAAAATTACAAATACCAATAGAAAGATTACATTACATGATCAAATGACGCAATCAGTTCCTTAATTAACTGAACATGTCAGAACCACAGAACATCACTGGCCAAATACCAGTGACACCAACTGCACCATGAATTCAACCACAGGTTCTTTTATTTGACAATTTCACAATCCATGCCGTACACCACATAAAGACTGCCAAAATGAAGAGCAAATTACTACAGCAAAGGCCTATAAAATAATCTTTGTAAAACCCAATTTAATATCTAATAATATTTAATAATTTAATTTAAGTATTGACAAATTCACAATGCTGCAATCTCCTTTCCTTGATGATTATACCGGATTCAAAATGAAAAATTATCATTATTAATAATATCAACAATACAGTTATTATTACTACTACTACTGCTGACGTTACCATGATAAAGAACAAAATTATATGGCTGCAAAATCTTCCAAAAGCACATGGTAAAGAGTAAGTGTAAATAAATTTTGCCAAAAAGATATGCAACAGTAATTCACCATTTGCTTTTTGACTGTCAAAACCATTAACTAAAATGACGACAAATCCCAGGATAAATTTTAAGACAACACATAGTTTAAAAAATTCTTTTAGAAAACAAATTAATGTGATTTTCACACCCGACAATATTAACTGACAAAAATATTCCAACAGAACATTCAGCATTTATTGTTTAAGCTTCTGACTAGATACATCAGCTTGGAGATTAAATCTAAAATACAAAATCATTTGATATGCATGCTGCCATAAAATTACCGACATAAATACAAGGCTGGAAGGATCTATGCCACAGTCCCATTGAGGAACTCGTATCAACTACCACTGGCCGATAAATCACCATGAGCATATTTTAACTCGCTTCAACTCAAGGACTAAGTCCTCAATAGTATATAGGACAAGCTATACAATTTAAATAATGGTGCATTACTAGTAGACCCAGACAATAAAGGGCCGACATGTGCACAGCATCATGCAGAAGAAAAACAACAAAAAATATTATCGTATGTTTTCCAGCACATGGACTTACTCACAAACTCCCTCATCACATTGGTCTGTCCTTCAATCACTTTAAGATGGTTAATGACCGCTGCCTGAAAAAAGCTGTGCACCACTGGTCTATCTAAGCTTAAGAAATGCCTTCCTTCTTAAATACTTAAACTACAGGCCAACAAAATTATCTACACATGTCTGCACGCTGCAAATACTGTGGGTCTATTCGAGCAAAATTAACAGAAATACAAAATGCACTGTGACTAAGGGGGAGGGTCATGTGCCTGATGACGAGGTCTGACAGCTGATGGTAAATGAGTTAGATGATGGGGTGGATGGCAAAAAGACAGTTTGACCCACTGAAACAGAGGGAGTTACTGAACTCACAGTGGCAATGCCGGGTGAGCAGACAGTCAACGGACTACAGCTAGGCACAGACACAGTGGCAAGAACAGTTGCAGCAGCCAGTGGGTGATCCATTTTGATGACGGACGATGATGGAGGTACGGGAGGGGGAGGGCAGAACGCGGTTGAGAATGGCGTGAAAATACTTGCAAGTGGCAAAGCCGACAGACCAGAGGTGACCATCGGGCGACTGTCGACGACGTAACGCCGAGCCGGTTTCATGAGCGTGTGAACATCAGGCAACGTCTGTAATGACGGGAGTCCGACGGCTAACTGTTGCAAGCCCGGTGTGGTTGATACTAACAGTGAACCACCCGGAGCGCTGACCAACACCTGCGGCAGGGCTGCAAGTGAACCAACGTGTAACAACGGCGACGCCAAGACCGGCGTCAGCAGACCGTCAAATGACGATGACGTCCCACCAACATCAGTCTGAGCAGTCGAGGACACAGTACCATCTTTCACAGACATGCAGCTGCTACATGTGGCAACGCTCAGTGATGGCAGTGACACAGAGACAGAATGCTTTGAAGTCGTGACTGCCGATGATGACAGCACAACAGAAGTCCCACTGTTAGCTGATGACACCGATGATGTGGTAACATGGGTGTGCAGATCAACGATGCCGTTCGGAATACCAACAGACTCTGGGTTACGGTGTGTCGACTTTGTATCACTGCTCACACTATCACAGTCTACCGATACCGTTCCCCAAGCTGACGATGCCGGTAATGCTTGCGTAATACCATGCAGGTCACTGGTGGAAAAATCACCAATGCTGTCAGCCAGTTCGTCCTCCATTGCATTTGTTGCACTCCGACTGAACAGAACACTGGCAAGATGCTTCATCAGTTCTTCATCGTTCAAACTAGGCACACTGTCTGGCAGCCGAGACGTTGCCTGGAAGTGCGATGACAAGCTGTCATCTCGTGAGTCGACAACAAACGGCTTGGAGACGTCAGCGAGTGCTCGAGTGAATGCCTCATCTACGTCGCGTGCCAAACTGTACTCTCCGTTTTTACCTGCAAACAACAGTTCATTAACAGTAGTTTATATCACGCAAGTCTTATGACACAAAATTATGATGACTGTGTCAGTTGTTGTTGTGGTAACTTAACAGCTCTTTTCCAATACGAACAAGAGTGAGAGAGAAGAAAACAGTAATGGCCTGCCATAGCCAGAGGCACTGAGCAGCTACAGTTAAAGGCATCCACAGCTTTGGCGAGCTATCACCATCAGTCACTGGGTGCTCCAGGGTGTCAGCCTCATTCTCAACACAGACTGGGCTATCTACACTATGCCGTACATACAGGATGCTGCAAAAAAGTAGCCTCCCAAAGTTTTTCGTTGTTTTCTCAGCAACCGCTTGGGATTTTAATTTGAGATTTTACAGATTTATTTCGTAAAACCTTTTACGTATAACAGCCGAGTAAAACGTGATTCTGTTGAAAAATGACGAAGTTATAGACTTTTTAACCTGACTGCCTACCCATTTTTAAGCATTAAAAAATTTTCGAGCAAAAAATGCTATTTAATATTCAAAAACCGGTTACCACGTTATTGCCGATGATGTCACAGTGACGTTTTGATGAACAGTAATTTATTTTGTTTATAAATTATCACTTAATTATGGTTTTTAAAGCAATTGATGGCTGCCCACCAGGTTCATCTTCCAGCAGGATGGCACAACAGCATACACAGCAAGCAGTGCACAAAACTGGCTGGGGGCCAACTGTCCAGATTTCGTCACAAAGAACCAGTGACCTCCAAATTCGCCGAATATAAACCCAACGGACTATCGCGTGTGGGGTGCAATGTTGAAGGCTTACTGCAAGCTTAAAACAAAGCTGAAAACAACTGCCGAAGTCAAGGATGCGCTTCAGGTTATCTAAGGCAACCTGCCACAAGGACCGACTGAAAAGGCTGTGAAAGACTTATCAAATTAAGTGACCGAAGGCTTGTGCTGGAGCTTGGAACTGGCAGTAGACACTTCGAACATTCACAGTAACAATGAAATTCTGGCATCTGGTCATTAGTCAACTGTGTTGTTTCAACAATGTTACTGAATTGATGTTGTTGCTTGAACATTTTTAATGGTGAAAAATCGGTAGGCAGTCATGTTAAAAAATCTACAACTTTGCCATTTTTCAACAGAATCACATTTTAATTGGCAGTTGAACGTAGAAGTTATTCATAAACAAAGCTGTAAAATTTCAAATTAAAATTTCAAACGGTTGTTGAGAAAACAGCAAAAAAATTTAAGGGGCTACTTCTTTGCTGCATCCTGCAGTCGCCCACTTTTTGCACCACTCTCAATGCATGCTCACTGAGTGAATGAGAAACATGTCACATTTGCGTACTGCACTACCTCTATGGTTGCAAAAAAACTGTGAGGACTTGGGCAGTTTGACCAACAGTAGGAACCCCTCAACTGTGGCAACCCAACTGACAACTGCGCTTTCATAGTTACATGATCTGAAACACTCTCCACATGCCAGTTCATATGCACTATACCAGCCAACTCATGGCACAAAAAACCTGGCCATCCTCGACTAAGGACAACATTGAAAGGCTGACTGGAAAAAGGACCGATGAACTGGCAAAGTTGTCACAAGATCACGAAGCCTGGCGAGAACTCGTGGTCGCATGCAGTGAACTACAGCCACCCGACTAGAAAGAGAGACAGAGAAAGAAAGCCCATTTGCTAATTCCACAGACAAACCTCACAGTGCAGTAACTAGAGCTAGCAGCAGTTTTACACGAAAAGTGAGTGAGTGAGTAGGGTTTAACGTCCCACCCGACACAGTATGAGTCATTTTGGGAATGACCTTTCAAGGCAAACTTGAACAAACACATAATAATGAAACAGAACTGAGTAACTAGATAATGTATTATAAAATGTACAAATATATTAGGATTGTGCACCTCCCCATAAGGGTATTCACTTCTAGCAGTATATTTGCTGAGGACAGAATGGCACCTACCTGTTAAGAGGTCGAAAGCCTCATCTGGAAGCTTGTTCAGCACATCGTGTAGGTCATGCTCATCAAGGAACTTGGTGGCTTGATCGGTGTCCAGGGGCAGCTCAAGACTTGTTGCTGAACGCATAACAAACATAAAGCCTCAATAGCACTGAAATCATTCAGCTGGATATGCAAAAAACTGTCAACAAATCCCCAACAAAGCACATACTTTAGATATTGTTCAGACAGAAATCCACAGTGATGATATAAACTGCATTTTAAAATTCCAAAACTGCTTGATAAGCTGTGAAATCAAGAAAATATTTGAACTCATTAGTAGAATTAATACTGGTATGTATTGACAATAATTAGTTACACTGCATTCCATAACATGCAATAAATCAGCAGGAGTAAGGAGTGTACTGGTATAGTAAGTACCAAGTGAAAACGGTTCGGCCAAGTCAAGCGCAACTTCATCCAAAGAAACTTTAGGCATCGATGCCAGCAGACCGATGCTGCTGTCAGGCAGACTGCATGCTGCCATGGCAACAGGAGATGTCACTGGCTGCTGTGAGCTCAGTGACGATGTGCCTTCTGTCACCGTTGAACCAACATTGTCAGTGTCCATTGCTACCGGCTCTTCAGCAGCTACACCATACAATACAAACATTGTCCGATGTCTACAGCTCTTCACAAGAAATCAACCTCAGAGCAACCGAGCACCACCTGCCACATGGGATTGCACCTGCCTGCCACCCAACACAGCAACAGGTGAATGTGCCTGCCCAAAACCCAGCATTGCAAATTAGGATTTCATGTATCTACCCCGGATGTATAGAAAACATCGACACAGCAAAGCTACAACAGTAACACTGACAATGCTAGCGAATGATGTAAAACAAGTACTGTAATTGCTTTCAGTTTTGGTTTACCCAGCAAACTTCTCAGAAAATAATCCAGAATACATGATGTTTCATAAAAAGGCCCTTTTTTGTTTTTTTTCATAATTCACTCAAATGATGATCAATTTAACACTGTCAGGTAGCAATTTGTGCATTGGTTTAAAATGATACAGGTCCAACAGCACACCTTCTCACTGTCAAAAAGTGATAGCTACAAGTCAGATATCAAGTAATAAAATTATGTATAACCTGTTGACATGCATGCCACACATCTTTTGCTATATCCAATACAGATGAAATTTTTATGCATTAAGCACAAGCATGCTCAATATTTTCTAAAAGATTTAATTGTACAAATCATTTCTGTTAATCTGTTGCAATTATCATACTTACAACATGCACTCACATAATCATACCAAAATTCTGTAACACAGACAATGTATAGGATTGTACACCATTAGAACTACAAAAACATTATGGTACACTCCACATTACTAATGATAATATTTACACCTGACAACAACGTAGCAATGTATGGACCTGCTTCTGGCAGTGATGACAATGCCGAGTTGAGGTAAAACATTTTCTGCTGTATTTTCTTCTTCTTTTTGCCCTTCTTTGGTGGACGTGTTAACGCAGATGGTTTAGTCTTTTTGCGTTTCTTTTTAGGCTTAGAATCACAGTCAGTTTGCTGATTATTCTCCTGAAATGTACAGTACCACCACCCTGAAACTGTGCACTAAATCTAAACAAAATAAAACTCTACAACTCTGCAAAATCAGTGTTTCTCAGTAATGTACAGAGCTAAGCACAAAAGTCAAATATATGTTCTAGCAATTGCAAAGACTTTTTAGAAATGATCACTGATCAGCTTTGATCAGTAAGAGAAGGGAGGTAAGTTGAACATTGTGTTATGTGCTTAACATAAACAACCTTCAACTCAAGGATCTAGGCAATCATTTCCAAAATTGTCACATTACTCCACCGACATATGATGTACATTCCACGTTTTTATGTGCTACATAGTATTTGTGTATTATTACTTTTATGTCTGATTACTGTAAACTAGTGTTATCGAGCAATTAATTTTAAAATCACATTAACACATGCAATTCTCACTTAAAGCATGTTAATGCAGTAATTAATGCATAAATTATTTACGTCGTAGGCTGTCATCATCAATCAACAAATATACATCTTATCTACAAAATATAAGCTATAGAATTTGCCATTTACTATTTTATTACCTTGTCAACTGAAAATTATTAAAGTGGTGGAATATTATTTAATAGAGCTGTCAAGGCATTAATTTTTTTAATGCATTAACGCAGTGCATTAATTTTTTTAATGCATTAATTAACGCGTAAATTAACGTACCCAGTCCCGTCGAGATGGAGAGTAGGAGGTAAATTACCCCGGGCCCGAGACGTTTATGGGACCCGCCTGTAGAATATAAAAAGTTGGAAAAATGAAAAAAGTTTTAAAAAAACATAGAATTTTTATTTTTTAAACGTATTTAGACTATTTACTATTAACTATTACAGTATTTTATTTTAACGGTTAATTGCTTGAACGAAGAATTTTGTCCTCTCCCGTCGCCTATTCATCTGCTTACCTTTTTAATTCTCTGACTTCTAATACATGTCCTTGTTGCCATTATGCCTTGACGCAAAACGTGTGTAGACTGTTGACTGTTGAGCATAGTGTACAGAATTTTTTACGTCTGCAGGTAACTTATGAAGTGTTTACACCATCCAGCAAACATCCAGCATTAGCACGTGTATTTTGAATACATTTGCTGGAAGTTTACTGGACGTTTGCTGGATCGTGTAAACACCCTATTAGACCCAAACGAAGATGTTGCGCAAATGTTTCAGTTTAAACGTGTGATGCCGTGGCTACACGCACCAATTTCCTCGTCCGAAATGTTGTCCGACGTGACCGGGTCTTCCAAGGTTTATAAACCGGCTCGTCCGAGGAAATTGTCGCGTGTAGCCACGCTTTGGCAGGGCATTACTGCTGTAAATTTACGCATGCGTGTTAATTTTTTAACACGCATTAATTTTTTAACGCACGTTAATTTATTAACACATTAACATGTTAATTAACGCGTCAACTGTGACAGCTCTATTATTTAATCAATAAACAAGTGCAGCATAATTAAACTTCTGCTTCATAGAATTTCCGTATGTGTATTGAGCATTAATTTTTTAATGGCACTGATTTTTTAATCACGACTATTTCTTTAACACGTTAATTGTGTTAATTCAACAGTCTTTCACCGAGTCTTGCATATTTCTGTGTTTTACATACTTTAGGCCTATTCCATCTTCGATATATGTCTGCATAGCAGTACTAATATTAGCTACAGCAAGCCACACCATGTTTGAAAAATGTGAAACAAATAATTTGAAATGATCACTTACTGCTTTGGAAAAATGTTCGTGACAAAGAGGAAGTTCGTGCGTAATATCAAACACCGGCACACAGCACTGGGTGTTATCAGTGGACTTGCCTGTACAGTAACTGAACAACTGCTGGTCTACATTGTACATAATGTCTGAATAAATGTGTGTTAATGAAAAGCTGTTGATAAATTAATTAAAAAAACCCTGTCACCAATACAACAATTATCAAAGAACACACACATGAAACATCACTTCAGATGTAAGTTAAAAATGCAACATACTAGAACAAGTGGTATCACAACAAAAACCGAAAGTGCTAATAAAATTCAAACAAATTACAGTTTGAAAAATACAACTATTCAAATGTTAGGCCATAATTAAAGAATAAATTAAGCCCAAACAGTATAACAGGCAAAGGATACGCTGCAAGCAGTGATTGGTGAAAGGCAATGCTATATGACCACAGCTAACATCGTCTTCACCCTTATAAAGACACGGCCGCCTTAGCTCATCGACCGGCTTTGTTCTACAAATGCATTGCACATTCACACAATTGATTAACTCAGTTATGTGCAAGTCCAAATGCAATTCAATTTTAATCACGACTAAGTCACATAAGGCAATTTTATTTCAGGAAAAAAATACGATTTAAAACACTGTGATTCTAACTTTTCATTTGATTCAAAAAGTTTGTGATCAGATTCTAATTTTTCTTCCAAATGCAAATTGTTCACTGGTTTCTGTTTACAAACACCTTTTGCTTAGACCATCAAAGTCCTCCTAATCCACATGAATACTGATGCTGAGTTGAAAACAGAGTGACTGATAGCGACAGCCTCTAACAAACTACTCTTTTAGATTTTGGATCATACGCATCAACTGTTAAACTAAACATGCATACCACACATGTTCTGTTATTAAAAGATTAGGGACATGATTTAAGAGTTGCCTTTTGAAAAAATTTGAGATCTGGAGAAAAAACTATTTGAAATTAGCCCTATCAATTTGAATCATTCTATCAAGAGATTTGAGATCTGAGCTTAATGCTTATGATCTGAGATTTGCCCACCACTGGCTTAACTATTATGATAGTTGCTACTCCACTGTTACTTGTAATGCAGTACTGTTTTTGAAAAAAAATAAACCTTAACATCACTGATAAAATACCGGATAGACATAATTCTGTACTAAATCTGTAGTCAAGTCTCTATCCAGCTAAAACAGTATGCACACAAACACTCCACTGGTTTTCTTTCCGATCAACAGAGCTATTTTTGAAGTTACACATACTTCATATCACACAAATCACAAAAAGTACAATGGCAGTCTTTCACAGGAAGAAAATGAAACACTTTCTTCACATATCTTCACAACTATTGCAAGATAATAATGACACAAATAATGAATTCATGAGTGACAAGAGACAACTGATCCAGTACAGACCGCTGTGCTGAAGATCGACTATGCTGCTGCGTAGATGAAGAAAGTAACATCTGCAGGGCCAGTGCGGCTGACAACTCACTGTGTCGAGTGGCAGTTACTAGAGCCAGATCTTCATTAGACTGCCGCTGCCGTACCGACTGATTACCATGGTGACGAAGCTGTAGCTGGGTGAAACGCCGTCGCTCGCGAGACTTCAACAGCAATAGCTTTGTCCGACGGATATTAACCGCCACCTCATCAGCAAGACTGTATACATAAAACAAACAGTGACAGCTTCAAAACTGCAACAGGTCAACCAGGCAAGCAAATCAAATGGGTATCTTGCTAATCAACATTTACTTGGACATGAACCATTAAAACAGGTGATACATTAGAATTTCTTTCACTTTCAATGAGTAAGTAAAAAATTTCTATGGCACAGGATGGTAAAGTGAGTGAGTGAGTAAGTAGGGTTTAACGTCCCACCCGACACAGTATAGGTCATTTCGGGGACGGGACGATGGTAAAGGGAAGGTTGCCGAATCTGAGCAGTATGTTCTGCTTCGTGTTATGACATGTACTAAGGCTGCCACAAATGCCCTGCTGGGGTATTTCATTGCTGAATTCTATTGCTGCACATTTATGTTTGAAAAATGTTTCTTTTTATTGAGCCAAAAAAATGACCGTGATGAAATCATAGCAACTACATGTTCATTAACCAGGCAGCACTAGTCTTTTTAAAAAAATAAATAATGACTGCAAGTGTGAGACTAACTCAAAATCATGCTCCTCCTCTTCATCTGAAGATAAGCCAGGCCACAGCCGCTGTCGTGGCACTTGCAGTTCCAAATCACTATCATCATCAGAACTGTCAATGCCTACAAGCCAGCAATAGCAACAACGTCACAGGCATCATATAGACATCACCCGTTGCTAATAAAACTCATCAAAAGACTACCTTCATTAACTGATATGTTAACGTTTTGCTGCCTTCTTCGGAATGACTGTTCACCAGAAGTGTGTTCAGTAGCCAAGCAGCTTGGTACGCTTGCCAAGCTACCTACTAAATGGGCCACTTGGACTGCTCATAGACATCATGAATATTCATGATATTTACAGGCTTGCTGCATGAAAGCATAACAAAGGTCCAACAAATAAATTTTCAAAAGGTAGAAATAATTGTTATTTATTTCCCATGCAATCAATCAGTAACAAAAGAACACGATGATCGAAACGCTATTCAAAGTGTGCTGCACCGACAAAACGAAAATACACAGCAATTTGCATTATTATGCGGTATTGCATCATCCAGGCAAGCAAGCACAAGCAAGCAGGTACGGGAGGCACTTGATGTGCTAGCCACACTGCTTGGCAAGCAGTACTACCAAGCTGCTTGGCTACTGAACATGCCTCAGGTATCACTGTGGTGGACAGTACAGTGAATACTCACAGATATGAGAAAGTTTCTAGGATCCCTCATATAAGTTCATTGGTTCACCGGTTAACAAAGTAGGTTTAGTAATTCTAATGTTACAAATATTATAATGGTATAAAAATTTTAAAAAAACAATTGGCAATTTGCAATCAGTACAGTCACATTTATCGTAGATACTTTTCAACATTTTATAAATTTTGCACTAAAAATTTAACAGCACTTCTTATAACCTTTAGTCACTATAATTATACTGCACACACTTCTAATCTATACTGCAAAGAAAAAATTGTTGCAATTCAAACTGATGATGATATGCTGAAAATGGGCACATACATTAAAGTTACTCCAAGTTAACAATATCATGCATACGCATGCAACATAATACACCATGTCTGGGAAAAAACATCCTGGACATTTTTGATTGTAGCTTAAAGAAGAATTATCGAATTTTAGTAATTTTTGATCAGAATATTTCTGATACAACTGGCCATCAAATGACCATTTAATTTCCCACCAGACCCAACGTCTGTTTCTGCATTACCTGAGGAAAATAAAACAAACAAAAATATTGTATTTTTGTCAAAAGGAGCATTATTATTTAATCAAAATAAGTCATAATACACATTTTCCACATTTCTGTCACTTGGGCTGATAGTTCATCCGATTGTCTGTTTTTCAACTGCCTGCAGTAAAAAATGTTCAAAGTGTCAGCCTATTACGTGACCACAGGCACAGAGATGGTTTCTCCTTTCATTGACAGCAGTGTCAATAACGTTCTGCTTCAGAACAATCCAGACTTCACCAATCACTTTTTAAATTCATCAACATTCCTGAAAATCATCTGGTAAACACGCTGCTGCATGACAATCAAACAGTGTAATTGACTGGCTGTTAAGGGACACAGGTGCAAAGATATGAAATTTATTGAAGTTTTTTGTTCATTTCAATGTACATGTTGGTTGTTTTGGTTTTGCCAGATAGTGCAGAGCAGACACTAGGTGAGGTGGGAACTAGAATGGTCATTTGATGGGCAGTTGTGTCAAAAATGTTTGCACCAAAAATTATTAAAATCTATCATTCTTTCATCAAGTTATAATCAATAATGTTGGGGATGTTTTTGACGTATTTTTGTTCATTTCAATGCATATTTTGTTGGTTCAGTCTACCCCAGGTAATGCAGAAACAGACATTGGGTGAGGTGGTAAAATGGCCTGTCATTTAACGGCAAGTTGTGCCCGAAATATTTGTGCCAAAAATTATCAAAATTGGTCAACCCTTCTTCGATTAACAATTGATAATGTTCAAGATGTTTTTTTCCGGACACGGTGTAGTTGCATTTCACAATGATTTTATAAAAGACAGCAATTAGACTGATTCGGTAGGAAGAATCTTTTTCATTACTGCATTCACAGTCTAATTTAGAAAAAATGCTACACAAACCACATGGCAGAATTTCTGCGCTGCAATCTGCCAGAGCAGCGTGATCAGAATATAGTTTCCAAGCAGACTTGTGAAGTGACTTTTGTTTGAGTCGTATATCTTTTCTTTGCCGCCAATCTGGCCGTGGCCTTGGACGCACCATACACGCCATGCACGGCCATGGCTTCAGATGACTTGCATCTTCTGCTGTGTTTCGAGATGCTGCAACAGTTTGTGATTCAACTACCGGCAAACGTAGCTTTGCCGTCATTTTGCCAGTATCAAACAGCGTAGTATCAGGCAAACTATGCCGATGTGGTGCATTCTGATTCAGCCTAATCGACGACACGGAAGCTTCAGATCTTGCAGTCGCAAACTTTGAGCATGCAGTAGAAACAGTATGTGCTGACAACGACGTTGCACTGAGTAAACCCTGCAATGCTTGTGTTAGCAGATGCTGAGATGTAGGTACCACAGAAGCTGCTGCTGACCCACCAGACACAAACATCTGCCAAGAATATTGCATTAGTGGCAACGAAACAACAGCGGCGGTACTACTGACTATTGGATCTAACATCAGCCTAGGAGGATTTGGTGTATTAGAACTTAGTGGCTTGACTGACGCTCGACTGGATGGAGCGATACTGACTGGAAACTGAGTCCCAACTACAGATGTCAGACTAGCCACTGTAGGTCGATTAACACTGGAACACTGTCGTACTCCATCGGTCAATGCTTTATCCACTGTTGCAGCAGATACATGATTTAAAGGCTGTGATCGACTGCCAGCAGTGCCCAAATTCACAGCTTTATGTCCATCCGATTCCAGATCTAGCTTTTCAGCCAGCTCGGGATAGAGTCGAGCAATTGGTATTGATTTCGCTGCACTAGACAATCCTTTGTCAATGGCAACAGTTGAAACAGTCTTAACGTCTACATCATGAAACTGATACAGGTTAGCAGCTGTCTTAGGAAGTTCTGCCAAACTTGGCAGCAAATCAACAGGATGTCCCAACTTTGACAATATTCTTGTAGTGCTGTGTTCAAAAGAATGATGATTATGTTGACCATTTTTAGTTGCCTTCGATGCTGCTTTTGTAGATAGTGGTAACAATCCAAGGTGTTGCATGTGACTTGTACAATATCTACAAGTAACATCAAACAATTACAAAATCTACCAATCACACTGACATCCAAGCATTCCCTTATATCAAATGTGGCTATTACACAAAAACTGATACAACATGCACACTGGAGTACAGTGAGCAGGTAAAAATATTGTACTAGCCAACACATGTCAGTTAGTGCATAAAAAAGCAGATCAATCAAACAGAATGCCATCAAGGGTGGTCCCGTTGAACATCTGTAAGTGCACCAGAAAATGGTGTTCAACATAAGCAATCATCCTTCACTGGTCTACATAAAGCATGCATTGTAAGTTCCACTTTTTTACATGTAACCCGATAACTATAATTAAATAACCAACACATTATCACAATCGAATACAACAATTCCACCCACTAGAACAAGAATAAATGAGCAAAGCCGACTAACCCACTCCATATAGGTAACAGCAATAATCATTAAATACTAATGGTCAGCATCAAACTGTAACTTTGACGATGTGTGCATTGTGCAGAATGCCATCACCACTATGCCAAATTATCACAAACCGAGCTACTTAGAAAAATATACCATCACAGCAAAAGAGAAAATTAATCCGCAAAAAACAGAATGTAGACAAGAATACATACTGGGATGCATTGCTCTGATGAATGGGGTTTGTACACTGTTGTTTGTTGCGCACCATGTACGTGCACTGACGGAACGGTGCATCTGGGTCCTCAAGTACATGACGTAGGCAGAGTGCATAGCCGTTGAGTCGACGCTGCTTACACAACTTGCCACTGAACGAGCACAACGGTTTGTTGTCCAGTGGCGAGTAGTGAATGTTCTTTCCCTCATACATTTTGCAGATGACGGGTATCACATATCACCAATGTATATGAAAACATCCCAGCATCATCTGACCTGACTGCTGCTCAGGTGGCTAAACGAGAAATGACGTAGCTTTTCCTGCAATAACCAAATGAAAAAAACACAGTTCCAGACTACAGTGCATACAGAAAACATTATAAGGCAAACTATTCCATCTAACTATAAACTACAGGTAAAAAGCGAATTGTGGAAGTGCAGATCTGCAGATGTTGTAATAGGCAACACTGTAATTAAGGTGTAATGTATTAGTTTAACCATCTCTAACCCCACTCATAACCCTAACTTAATCCCTAACCATAATCTTAACCCTGGCTTTAACGCTGACGTAACATCCACAGATACACTAATTGCCTTTTTACCAGAGCGAGTAGCTTACTGTACTGTTTCAACACCTGGACAGTAAAAAAACAACTCTCAGAGAGGATAGATGGGTTTGACATGTGGTGCCAAAGGAGAATACTTCACATTCCATACACACGCCATGTCACAAATGCCAAAGTAAGAAGGACCACAGGCTGCACCGCTGCCTCCAGGTTGGTGCGCATGAGAAGGCTTCAACTTTTTGGCCACCTGGTTCTAAGATCATATGAGGAAGACCACCACAGGGTCATGATAGCTGTGATAAGCAACCTGCCGGCAAGATGGAGAAGACCGAGAGGACGTCCTCGTGATACATGGTTGAGGACCGTATCCCGGGACGTCCAGCGCTTCAGCACTGGTGCTCACTCGGCCTGGCGTCTCGCTGCAGATCGCCAGCAGTGATGTCAAGTTGCCGACACCGCTATGCTAAAGTAGGAGTTTGCCATCAAAGAGGAGGAGGGTAGCTATATTCCATTTCAAAACATTCTGCATAATTCACTTGTGATAAGCATCAATATTAATTAATAATACCAGCATAACATTTTTCATTCTTTCAACAGCAAACACCACACTAGATCGTTAATAACTATTTCACTCTGCAATTTCTTACACATTTATAAACACAACCACTTTTGCAGTTAACAGTGAAGGTGTTGGTATGATGCAAATATGTGATATTTGTTACGATCGCGGCAAGAATGACACATCTTGTGTTTCTGCGTCATCCCAATTCTCGAATACTTTAACAGCGAAAACACAAATTCATTAATTCAAAGGATTTTAATGGGGAATTGTGATACGTTCAAATTGACGATCTGAGAATCTTGTACAAAATTTGATACCTTCAGATCGGTTATCTGAAAACTGTGTAAAAACTGATAGGTTCAGATCAGCGATCTGCATTCCAGGGATAGTCTGCCAGCATTGGAGTGGTGCATTAAGGGCTAAATTGCCGACACCACTATGCTAAAATAAGAGTTTATGTGGGTAAGAAATTGATACTTGATCTGAAAGGTGTGTAAAAATTGATATGTTCAGATTGCCGATCTGAACGTACAATTGTCGTTTATCTGGTGGGACGATGGTAAAAGGTGGATGTGCGGATTTGGCAACGAGTAATGACATGACATCTGCGGCAACTACAGACACAACTGCCAGCTGACGACCTCAACCCCAACAGGATAGGCTTATTATGTGATATGTGCAGTCGGCCAAGTCTGCAGACTCGCTGCAGTCGAATCCAATGCATCACCAATAATACATCCGTAATATGCGTGACCATCTATCATGACGTAATTATGTCAAATAACCCTAACCTTAAGCCCAACTATAACCCTAATTAAATAATAACGAATAATAATGCATTACGCATGACGATAATCCCCCCTCGCGAATTTGCATATGCACAGTGACGCATTCTGATCGGCGATCTGAAAATCTTGGACAGAAATTGATACTTGACCTGAAAGGTGTGTAAAAATTGATATGTCCAGATCGCCGATCTGAACGTACAACTGTCGTTTATCAGGTGGGACGATGGTAAAAGGTTGATGTGCGGATGTGGCAACGAGTGCTCACTAGTGCCGATCTACCCCTAGCACTACCTTCGAAAAAAGACTGAAGTAAAGACAACTAAAATAAAAAATTTTAAAAAACTGAAAAGGTGAATAATAATGAAAACTAAAACTTTGAAAAACTGAAAAGAGTAAACATAAAAACCGTGAGCAGGTTCGAATGGGTATAGGTAATTTGCGGAAATGTGGAAAGTAATTTGCAGAACGAAATCTGCGGAATGAAGATGATTGGTCGATGGGCATGATCATGTGATCAGCCCGATTCCGCAAATTACCTTCTGAGCTTCATGTGGTGGTAATCTGCGGAATGTATGGTGCGGAATTGCTGTAGCTAACAATGGAAAACGACGAAAACGTTGTAAAACGTAGAAAAAATGCTAAAAAACGTCACCACTCCAAAACGTACAATGTGATTGTGAACTAAGACTCTGTGATAAACTGATTTCATTTTACGACTATAATATTATTGATTATATATTTTTTTGTTATATGTACATGTATTTTGA
>Ga0209367_1001152_pt1 | contig 31337 bp, 24 predicted proteins | sample WorMetLIZISLAND2_FD_187412 | JGI IMG/M metagenome (GOLD analysis project Ga0209367, IMG submission 187412) | Marine gutless worms symbiont microbial communities from Max Planck institute for Marine Microbiology, Germany - Olavius geniculatus... ...
GACCTTGATTTCTGCAAAAAATCGTGTAGATCTAAGCAGCATTTCTGAAGTTAGAAGCTATATAACAGAGTGGCCCCGTTTTTTTGGGGCCACCCTGTAGATACTTGTCATATTGGGCTGTCACCGTTGAAGTATGAACTCGTATTTTGAAATGTTTGCAGGTATGCTTGAAGTGAAATATTGTAATAGATCAGCTGGCACTTGATCTTTTGCAAAGATGATGGAATTAAATTTAAACAGAGTGGACTATCTACAGGTTCTGCTTTGCTTTGCTTTGAATTGTTTTATCAATCTACTTTTGAACATATCTGCAGGAGCTATATTTGTATCATTTGTATGCTAGAGTTTTTAGCATTGCTAGGTTATGCTGAGTTTCACACATTTCTGCATGTCACTGCTTGTTGCCTTGTACTTGCAGATAGCAGTAACGCAGCCAAACTGTATGAAGGTATTACCTCTTGCAAAGAAAGAAAATACACATCGGGTGAAATGTTTGTTTATCTGTGTACATGTCAACAGATTAGTCATAAAAACTGTTCTGCTAGAATTATTTGTTAGTCTTGCAACAAAAGCTCTGTATCCACATTTTTTCTACTATTTTTCTTTGTGACTCTTGCTTGATTGCTTGATTGGCAATGCTTTCCATATTTTTTCAAACATGCATTTAAGCCAATTCTGTTTTTTAAAGTTAGTCCATCTGGTCGTTTTTTTAGTTATTGTCGGATATTTTATTTGCAGTATCCTGGATTTTGGCAGTTAATAAGGTGTAAAAATTGATGACACACTGAGTGAGAAGTGAGGATTGTGAAGACAAGTTGTAGATTAAGACATAAAATGGCATAGTTATAATAATGCCATAATTATGGTGCTGTCATAGCATATCCACTGTGACAGTTTAAGCAACTCGTGTGATAAATGTTTAATGTGCTGATTGAGTGGCCACTGACTTTGGCATCAAGCTAAATGAGCTGATCATTGTACTGTCCCATGAAGGGTAAAAGGCTGAGTTGAATTAAGACTACACTATGCACTGCTCGTGGTTGTATTGCACAGTGATGGCTCTCGTGATGAATACTGGTTGGATTTACGCTTATTGATCAGGCCTTATAATTTGTTGTTGGGCATGTTGCCATTACATCATTGTGATAACTTTGCTTGTCTAATGATGCATGGCAGGTTGCTGTAGCGGATACTTCTGGTGTAGTTCAAGTATTTGGAATTAAAAAGAGAGATGTTCAGGCAAGTGCATTTTTTAGCATTCTGATATTTCATTTTGTTGGTAGTTACTAGTCTTATAGTAGTATAATATTGCACAGTTTTCCATGACTATAAAATATGCTAACAATTTGTCTGTTGACAGAAATGTTTATTGGGGAAAATGCAAATAGTAGCCTAGTAAAGACTCAGTATGAAGAGTAAAGTGACCTTGTGTATTTCTAACTGTGATTTGGATGGTTTGCAGTCTGTTTTCAAGACTCTGTCCAGCTCAGCTGTTACAAGGTTGGAGCTTGGTGGTCCCTCCGGTCAGCAACGAGATAGAATATTTATGTCAAGCGGATCGATCATTAAAGGTTTCAATCGCCGAGGCAAACAGTTCCTTGATTTCAACACCAACACCACAGAACCTGTCTGTTCATTGTATGATGGCATCTTGCTCTTTGATTCGTGTTTGCCATGACCTCATTATAATGGCTTTGATTTATGTAAAATTGGAGTAATTTATTATTTAAGCTTCAGAAATTTCATTTGTTGCTAATATGCATAATCATACCCTCTGCTGTTCGCTGTGTTGAAGTATGGTCAGTAAGCATCGTAAGTAAGCAAACATTTATAGTGTGCCTAAAAGCCAGCTGAATCAGCCTTTATTTTCCAAACTTCCAAGAATCTCTTCATGAAATCTCAAGACATGAAAAACAGAGTGGCCACACTGCCTTGAAAGTCCTTGAATTTTTTAAATTTTTCTAAGACCTGGAAAGATTTTGAAAAGACTCTAGGGCATTGAAAGGGCATTGAAGTTTTTTGGAATTTGATGTAACAGGTCCTTGAAAGTTCTTGAAATTCAAATTATTACAGACTAACAATCATCCAGTTGCCCCCACAAAATGTTGGAAGTTTTTAAAGTTAATGTGACAGTTCTGCATACAGCAGTTCAAATTTTTTTTCTGCTTGCTTCGCTTGCAGATTGTTATTACCTCCACTTTTAAATTTGTTCTGATGCCCTTGTTTTTGGTGTGGTAAGTTGGTAAAGCATTGCTGGAATAAGTATGGAAAACATACTGATGAGTCCTTGAAAAGTCCTTGAATTTTTATTCCAAAAATTGTGCCCACCTTGGAAGAAGCATACCTTATTTAACGTGTACGTGTAGTTTTTACTACAGTAGCATAAGTTGGCAGTGTACTGTGTGAGTGTGTGGTTTGAATGCAGCTTTTTACTTTTTAGTTCCCCTACTGCTTCTTTCTCAAAGTGTCCGTTTCATGCCTGTGTGCAGCTACGTCGAGGGTGCAGACCTATTGCTGTGTGGAAACTACATCTACCACCAGTATCACGACTGCCAGGACGTTGCATATTACCTCTGTTCCGACCAGATGAATGACGTCCTTGCGCTGCCCACAGAAAACCGAACTCTTACCCCCGTGCTGGCTTGTGCAGACAGAATGATTCGCATTCTACAGGTGTCTGCTTTCTTCTGGGCAGCATTGATAGTACATTAATGGTGATCAGGCAGGGGACACGGAACAACTCTCACTCTCTAATTTTAGGCTGTTTGAGAGTTGTCTTTTTGCCAAAAAATTTTTGGCAATTTTTTTTCAAAAACACAAAATTTGGGGCCAAAAATCTTAATTTTCGGGAATTTATGGGAGAAATTGAAATTTTGAACACCCATATTTGCTGTCGAACTTTTGCAGCTGTTTGTAAGAGAATTGCAACTTTCTGACCCAGTTTTTTATTAACACGCAGTGTCATGAATGATGATAGTAACATGATGATGATGATATTCATACTACATATGATCTGAACAAAGTCTTGAGGCTTATGTTCGCCTATATGTTAAAAGATTTTAATGGTTTTTATCTGATATATCTATGCCTGCAGGAAATTGCAACGGGAACAGGTGTATATATAGTTAACTGTATTCTTTGGTGCTCGGAATGATGGATGGTTCAAACAAAAGAGGACAGCCTCACCTAGAATGGTCAGATGACATTGAGCAATGGTGTGGGGCAACCCTGCAGGAGTTAAGCCATGCTGCTCTAGATAGGCAGCAGTGGGCAGCGATAGTAACAATGGCGTCAGACACCAACGTGTTGAGCCCACGGTTGTCGATGATGATGATGATGTATTCTTTGTATAAGTTTAGCATTATTGTGTAAACTATTGATCACAGTGCCGATCATGTTCACTGCTACATTTATTATTTAAAAAGACAAATTTGGATGATATTTATGTCAGTTATTATTTAAATCTTACAGTAATCTTTGAAAGAATTATGCCTGATGATAGTATGGCAAAGTGTTGTATTTGTTCGCAGGACTCGTCTCTGTTGTACGAGTGTGAAATTGCTGGACCTCCACGGACACTTTGTCTTTATGCTGGCACTGGCGGTTTGTTGTCTTATAGTAATGATGATGATTATAACAAAAACAACAATAATAGTACTAATAATCACTATTCTTAAAGTTACATAGGCACTGTGTCTCTGCTGTGTATTGTAGCACTATTTTTTTGCTTTTAAATAGTTTTTGTCTTTGGCAATTTGCAGTCTGCTCATGTTAGAATTGAATTTGTGTTTTGGAATTTGAATTTGAAACAGCAGATTTTGACCATTTCTGGAAAGTGGCAATTTGTGTCTATATGCGTGCCTTTATGTTTTTGACAGTTGAAAGACTGTTGATCGTCAGAACCTTGCTTAAAGACATCTGCTATTAGTTTACCTTCTGCTTGTGGTGGAGAATGCGGGCTACGAATGCTAGTCACGCACGTCTGTAATCAAACAAAACCTTAGCAGCAACTGAGCTAGCTGTGTATGGAGTGTGCATGGGTTAATGCAGCTAGCACAAGCAGAAGGGTTAAAGGTAGCCAGACAGCAGCTGGGCCGATGCAATGCAGCAGCTAGCTCAGTTGCTGCTAAGGTTTTACACTTTAATTTTTTCCCATCAGTTTTTGTATTATAATATTATTGGCTGCATTGCATTTACAGTTGCTGTCTGATTCATAAATTCAGCAATTTTCGACTTAAATGAGGAAATTTATTTAACAATTTAAATTTTCAAAATAAAATTTATCCACATAAATTTTATTAGCTAAGGGGAGGGAGTGTGTATGGAATGTGCATGGGTTAATGCAGCTAGCACAAGCAGAAGGGTTAAAGGTAGCCAGACAGCAGCTGGGCCGATGCAATGCAGCAGCTAGCTCAGTTGCTGCTAAGGTTTTGTTTGATTACAGACGTGTGTGACTAGCACTTCTTTCTTTCAGTTTCATGTAATTCCCACGGCCCGTTACCTATTTGCAAATGCATAATTAGGAAAAAGGGGGGGACCAATCAATCATCCTTACAATCTTCGTTTGCTAGCATTGCTGAGACGTGCTCGGTCTGAGCTTTAAACTCTGTCGCCATTGTTTTAAACTTATGTCATGCTCGGTACATTTTATCAAACGTAGTTGTGATTTATCATCTGTTATTTCAGACAATGTCTGTCTGTCTGTCTTAAACAGGTTATCTGTAGATCAGTACAATTTATGGATATATTTAACGTTTCTATGAACATAGTGTGATGTGTTTTTGATGCAGCTTATGTGTAAATTGTGTGTAGGAGATAGCCAGGAGGAAGTTCTGTATGGAACGTCTGATGGACAGATTGGCTTGGTTCAGCTCAGCAGGTTTTGTGCTGTTTTTTCCCGACATTAAAATTGTATTTATTTTCATCTTTTTGAAAATTACATTGCTTTATATGACCGAACGAAGTAGTAATGTCAAAAAATTTTAACGGAGGTATAGTTTAAAGTTTTCATTTGACAGAGTAATAGTTATTAGGTTTTTGTAGTTTTTGTTTGATGAAATAATAGTCATGCACTTTTTGGTCAGTCGTTGCCGATGTAATTTATTGACGATGTAATTTATTGACTGTGTAGTGCTGCTAATATATCAACGAGGTGGTGTAGATTCTAACACCAGAGTTGATTGTTACTGATGTGAATTTTTGTCTGTGTGTGTAGTTTGGTTGGTGAGCATGTTTGGCGAATGCCGAATGAAAAGCGATCTGGAGGTTTGCTTGTTGTTGACTTTATTATTACACTAACCAGGAAAATATGCACGCGTTTGCGTGATAAGTTGTGGAAATACTCTACCATCTGATGGTAGCTGTTGCACAGTGTTGGACAACCTTTGTCTCAAACATACAAAGTGGGCCAAAAAATGGCACCATTTTTTGTACACCTTATAATTTCCCCATATATTAACCGATTTTCAAATTTTTTTTTCACTGTCAAAATCAGGAGACAATTTGTAATAAAACTATTACTATAGATCCCACCACACCCAAAGTGTGTCGCTACACTACCTTGTGAAATGTCAGTGTCTTAAGAATAACAATTAAAAACAGGACAACTTCTGCAACAACACATTTTGAGAAATTAACAACAGAAACAATGTGTTTGTTGTCTCAGTTATTGTCTAACAATCATATCTCACAGTTTTTATGTCAAATGTTCAATGTGTGCGCCTTGCTGCTGGACGATGCATTCAAGACTGCGACGCATGGCACAATTAACCAAACGCTGCGGCAGTTTGCTCCACTCAGCGACGATCGCCTGCTTCAGCTGGCTGATTGTTGTGAATCGTCAAAATTGATAGGCCACCTGTTGAAGAACATCCCAAATGACATAATTGACTGGATTTAAGTCTGGGCTGTTTGGGGGCCACATGGCAGGCAAGATAAACATTGATCACGCAACTGGTCAGTGGCGTCGCCGGCTTGAGTGGGTCATCTGATATTTCACAAGGTAGTGTAGCGACACACTTGAGGAGTGGTGGGATCTATAGTAATAGTTTAATTGTAAATTGTCTCCTGATTCTGACGGTGAAAAAAGTTTAAAAATTGGTTAATATTTAGTGAAATTATAAAGTGTACAAAAAATGGTGCCATTTTTTGGCCCATTTTGTATGTGGTTTTGCACCCCCCCTTTCTTCCAATAGATTATGAGATTGATGAATGTCTGGAGGAAAACAGGGAAGATTATTAGAACTGCCATTGTTGATATATATGCACACTTATAATTGGTAGTTTTTACAATTTTAGGTTTAGGTTGTTGTTTGTGTTTTGTGTTTCATTTCATAAAGCTTAAACTTTCTGTAAAGGTTAAACTTTTTGTTCTGTTATTATGTGTGTGTGCAATTTTGCCTGCAAACGCCGTTCCCGAAATGACCTATACTGTGTCGAGTGGGACGTTAAACCCTACTCACTCACTCACTGTGCTTTGGCACTGTTTGCTAGATGATGTGAAAGGGTTTGGCCTTAAGCTGACCTGTTGAGGCAGCAGTCCCCAACCTGGAGCAGAAAGTGAGCAATTTAAATAAAGCAAGCACAAAGTAATATTAGCTGTGGCAGTTGAATATAGCAGCAGCAGCAGCATTGACTGTATTGGCTTACTGCCAGACTGTGCACTTGTTGTAACTGGATCTTGCAAGTTGGATTCAAAATGATAGGCTGCAAATTGCATACCCCATATGCAGAAATGCACTGCCATGTTTGCGTGATGACAATTAATGTCCGTCAGTAAAATATTGTTGAAGATATCGTGTCATTTGATGTCGTTTAATTTTGATCCGCTTAACGGCATTTAAGCACTAAAAAAAAATCATACTAGTACTAATAAACATGGCTCCATTAGCTGCTGAAAGAATGCACTGCTTTTTGTGCATTTGATGTACTTTGTTTTGCGGCACATTTGTTTTTTTTTTACCACTGTAGTGAAGTTGCTGTGTTTGTGTGAATATGCAGGAGTTTTGTGTTTGTCGAACTATGACGTCACGGGAGACGGAGTAGTGGACTTATTGGTTGGTCGAGATGATGGGCAGGTGGAGGTTTATGGCTACACTGATGCAGGCGAACCAGCTCTTAGATTTAGCCAGGTATGCTGACGTTTGTGTGCATTTTGTACGTAATTTTTGAACAGTTTGTATCTCATGATTCTTATGCGGTGTTTGTGCTGACAACATGCATTATTGAAATCGGTGCAAGAGGCTGATATATAAAAGTCACTTTTTTTACGCTAGTTGTTCTGATTTTTTTGCTGTGATTAGAAACGTAGTATCATAGCTATATAAATTGTAGTGCAAATAATGCTGTTTTTTGTTCACTATACATCAGTCTTAGGAATATTTTTAGAGTATAATTTGTGTTCAGTTTTGTGTTGAATTATGATTATGCTGCAGTGATTACAGCTACATGAAGGGCATCCGTTCTGTGAAAGGTCTTGGTATTACATTTTGTACTAGTTAAAATTTCATGTACCTGATTTAAACTAGAGCAACTTTAGAAACATTAACCATTTGAACAAATGTAAGAAGTGGTATATGTTTCATTAGGTTTAGACTTGTACAGGTTTTTGTGCACTGTTCATATTTATCTGACAGACACGCTGTAATTGAACTGTTGAAATTCTCCTGTGAATTTTTTTTGATGTAGTAAATGCACTTCAATGCACAAAGATTTTTTCCCGTGGCTTGAGAGAATAAACATTTTGTTAGATAGTGTGGGTTTGTTTATGTGCATAGACGTGTGGTGAAAGTGTCACAGCAGTCCAGGGAGGCTGTGTCGGATCTGCAGACTATGCTGAAGTTCTCTGCTCCACATATGGAGGTCAGCATCTGCATTTTGTGTAAATAATTACAGCTGGTAACAATTGAAAACATGCTATTAGTTACTTGTCAGAAATTATTGACCAACTGATTGTTGGCTTTGATTAAGAATAGGAAGTTGTATGTTCTTACTTAGTATCATTATCAGTTACTCAGCTGACATGTGTCACAGTCACTAAGCATTTTCATGCAGGGTAGGTGGACTAGAACGTTTAAGTTTTTTTGAACCTTTAAAGTGCTTAGTGATAGATAGGCAGCATGAGTGCAACCATAGAATAAGAGAGTGTTGTATTGAGGGTGTATCTGTGTGATGTCATGCCTAGGTTGGGTGATGGGTATTGGGTAATGCTTGAGTGCTTTGATGGAAATATCAACTCATTATACCACTGCAGACATGGTGCTAGATAGCTACTATGGAATAATCGATGTAGCTGTGTGATGCTATGTTTAGGCTGGGTGATGGGTTTTAGTTCAGAGCCTCAGAGACTGCCAGCAGCAACTGCACACAAGGAAGCAACTCCTGTGTTATCTGATACTTCCACCAGTGCCAAAATTCTCCAACTCAAGTAAGCAACTTAAATTGTAAGGTTTCTAAAGATTACAGCTTTACATGGGAAACCCATCTTAGAGCTATGGAGCATTACTTGCCATATGGGATCACACAGTGTATCTGTCACCCAACATAGGTGAACATGCCCCAGCTCAGCTCCAGCCAGACAGACCGTTACTCGATTTACCTACCCCGGAGGGATGGAAGGCTGTGTTGACCTTAGTGTTGGTTATATGCTGCAAACAGTCACTCATCAAAGTAGTAACCAACCCTACCTGAAGTCGAACCTACAAACTCTCGATTGTAAGTCCAACGCCCTGCCTTTAAACTTCCAAGCCAAGTTTAATTGTGTTGAACATGTGCAAACTGTCATTGGTTTTTGTGTTTCGTACCAGTCTCTACACTTTGTGTCCAGAAGGTATTTTTAGATCTGACTCCTATCTAGTTCTGGACCAGCCGCCTATCTAGGAACCTACTCAGTTTACATGTATTAGTGCGATAATTGATGATTGCAGTATTTTGTCAGATTCAGGTGACTAAGTTGAAGTTCTTTGATCTGCATAATACACATTAAAGTGTAATGTTGAACAACATGTGTTTATTGTAGCTGGTTTGTATGATTCATAGACATCTTCTGTAATGAAAAACTTTTACAATGCTGGGGCCAAATTTACAAACATTGTCGTAAGACATGTCGTAAGTCATATAATTGTCATAACTCATCAGTTAAGATGTCATAAGATTATCTTACGACATGTAGTAAATGAATTCACAGAATTTATCTTTAATGATTGTAACTTTTTTCGGAAAGGTGTATTGTTGTCATGGTAACTATGGTCGTCTGCGTGTAATGAGCAGTTTCGTATCTATAGTAATCAGTCACTGACCAGTCAGTAAGCAATAGCAGTAGTTTAGAGTTAAATTTGTGATGCTAAATTCAGAATTTTCCATACTCTGACTACACTGTTTCGAGTACATGGCATCAATTTACTTTTTACTTGTTTCTATTTGTTATTTATTCAATTTTTAAAATTTAATTTTTAAAAATTTTTATTTTTTATTAATATTTGCCAGTGGAGTTTATAAGTCCAAGCGTCTTTCGAGAAAGCTGTAAAAGGGTGGGAGATGTATTTGAAGCACTTTTTGGGCATGGCATGCTTTGCAGCACTGCATGGACTGCACATGGTAGTGAATAGTAGTAGTAGTGATAAATGCATTTTTATAATACGCATCAGCTATTTACCTACTAAATCAAATAGTTCTATAGAGCCTACAGAAAGAAAAACAGCCTTCATCAATCACATGCGGACAGCGGTAGATTATGCAGTTTTATTTCGGTATTGTGGTACTACCGAGTATCATGATACCTGAGTCGTTATTATTAATTTCATTTATCACACCACACAACACTATTATTTATTGGATGTATTATTTTTTATTCTATGTCGTTGTCAAGATATATGTTTACGTTACTACGGCGTAGCAATGGTCTGTCACCAGTGCAAAGTGCTGTTTATTTATCCAATAACTAATTTATCCAGCAAAAAGACCACACAAAACAGATAGTACAAATCTAACATTAGTAGGTTATGAGTATAATTGAATTAGAAGTCTTATAAATCGACATGAAGAAGTTTTTCTTGTTGGTAGGATTGGAATCTAATCATTTTATTTGTCATAAGATATCTAAAAATGGTCGTAAGATTTTTGTCCTAAAATTGTTGTAAGATGTTTTGTGAATTTGGCTCCTGATCAAGTTTCAGTAGAAACTGTTGGTGGGTTGATTGCAGGAAGGAGCTGGAGGAGTTGACCGATCGTTTGCAGGTGGAGAGAAATCGTTACCAGGTGACATCTCAGAACGACAGTGCCATTTCGGCCATGCCTCACTTCAGCATCAACGACAAGTTCATTCTGAACCAGGAAGATGCCAGCTACACGCTGAGTCTTGAAGTACAGTCGCCGATCGACTATGTACTGCTGCAGGTCTGCTGCTGTCTTGTACATCTCTGCTCAGTACAATACAGTAACACAGTGTGAGTGAGTGATTGAGTGAGTAGTTTTTTAATGGCAGGGCAGCACGCAAGAGATCATTTTGTGCCATGACGATGTTAATTAGTGACTGATTTCACACACTGGTAATCAGTGCTATCTATCTAGCCACAGTATAACAGATGGTGCAAACTATGAATCTGAAAAATTTTGTATTAGCAAAAGCAATGTTCTGATAACTGTGGGCTAATTATCTCTTATTGATTGCATACCTTTGAACTTGGCTCATGATTTCTATTTATCTGCTGCACAGTCTGCATTATCAGTTAATGCCACTAGGCCCATTACCGTTATTGTTTTTCCTCTTCTTTTCCATGATGCAGCATTCATTAAAATTTTGATTTATTCGTTTGTGTTGTTACAAATAATGTTTGCATTGAATATTTTGATGCACGTGTTGGTTGGCTGTTAGTATTATTCAGTATGTGAATTTAGTAATAGTGGATCTGTGGTAAGGTATTCATAGCAGTGGATGTTTGTCTGTTGTAGAGTGATGTTCCAATCGACCTGATTGACGTTGAGAAAAACTCAGCGGTTATCAGCCTCAGCTCCTGTGACTCGGAGGTAAGTGCTGCTGAACATTGAGTCATGCATTGTGTGGCTTGGTAGTCTAACTGTTAGCATGTTGAACTAATTGAACCAATTATTGAGAGGTTGTGGATTTGACTCGTGGCAGTTCCACCATTGGGTAACAACTAGAGCTGTCAAGGCGTTAATTTTTTTAACGCATTAACTCAGTGCGTTAATTTTTTTAATGCATTAATTAACACGTAAATTAACGCACCCAGTCCCGTCGAGATGGAGAGTAGGAGGTAAATTACCCTGGGCCCGAGACGTTTATAAGACCCGCCTGAAGAATATAGAAAGTTAGAAAAATGAAAAAAAAAGTTTAAAAATACATATAATTTTTATTTTTTAAACGTATTTAGACTATTTACTATTTAACTATTACAGTATTTTATTTTGTGCCACACCATGTGGTTCCCGAGAGGCGACGGTTCTGTCAACGTCGAGTCGTAAAGTCCTATGCACGTCACAGAGTTTCTACTACGCGACTGATCTGTCGACGTACCCCTACGCAATGGTCCTGTCGACGTCATTGCGTAGTGTCGACGTCGAAGCGTAGTGCCGTATGCTCGTTATCCGGTTTTCGCTACGTCCTTTCGACGTTTAAGCGTAGTGTTTTGTCGACGTCGAGGCTTAGTGTCGTAGTGTCGTATTCAAGGCATCCGGTTACCGCTACGCGACTTTCAGTCGACGTCGAAGCGTATTGCAGTATGCACACTATCCGGTTCCCGCTACGCGACGGTCCTGTCAACATCGAGGTGTAGAGTCATATGCACGCCATAGGGTTTCCGCTACGCGACTGTCCTGGTGACGTCATTGCGTCGTGTCCTTTGCATGCCATTCGACCGTCGCGTTGCGTAAACCGAATGGAATGCAATCGACATTACGACATGTGTGTTAATTTTTTTAACTTGCGTTAATTTTTTTAACGTGCGTTAATTTATTAACGCATTAACGCGTTAATTAACGTGTCAACTGTGACAGCTCTAGTAACAACCCTAGGCTAGTTGTTTGCTCCTATGTGCCTCTCTGGTCAAGCAGTATAATTTGGCACTGGCCTAACTACTGGCAAGGCAATGGCAGTATATGGGAGATGTCTGGCCTACTGTCCGTATAATTGAGCTGAGTCCGCAGCTCACTGTTGGCCTAGGGTCATTTATCTAAGCTGTGAGAGGGTGATGCTGACAATGGGTTGACTTTACCTTTACATCAGCTGTATAGGCCTGTTTGACCGAGTACGAGGGGCGTTCAAAAAGTTTTGCAAGTCGATATGTTAGACTGAAAATTTTTTTAATATCTATACACCAACAAAATACACAATTTAATGAACTCGTGAGCTTAAAGCAGATATGACGTCATTGTAACTTATGACGCCCTCCAGCCAGGCTTTTACCACAGACTTGAGTTATTCATAGTGGACACCACAGATAAAATTTTTGACATTTAGAAAAAGATAATAGTTACTGTAAGTCAAGTCTCTGCTGTATGTAGGGTGGTCCTATTGTACAAAGCCAGAGTTGCGAACAGCTTGCTGGGTAATTATAACTTTGGGAGTGGGCTGCAGTGCTGGGCACTGCCGGATTTAGGGAAAATCTTCAAGGCTCGCTCTCGGGCCCTCACACATCAAGGCTTCCCCGGTCATACATTGTAAAAATTGTTTAACCTTTCACAAAGATGACAGATATCACTAACTGTTAACTTTTCGATAAAATTTTACAGACAACATCAAATCCTGATGTGACATCGTAAGTAACAGAAGCATTCTTATTAATGGCCAGCGCAGATTTTGGCTACTGTGTATTCATATTGCAAATAAGAAATTCTTGAACGTATTTGTCAGGGCTTCTACAAAATTACGTATTCTGGGGCCTCACGTTCGTAAATCCGGCTGCAAACTGGAGAATTGTTGTGTGTATATTTGTGATGTTTGTGACAGCCCTCGAAATTGTATCTTTTTAACGCTTTATGACATCATAAATTTCAGTGACATCACATCCGCTTTAAGCTCATATGAGTATGGGAGAAATACAACTTTTACTGGTGTATTAACTTTAAAAAGTTTGTTAGTCTAATATGCGGGGGACTATCGAGTTGGAAACTTTGTCTAATTTTCTTTGTACGTATAGTTTTATCATGGCTGGCACAGATTTTGGCTATTGAATATTTATAATTGAAAATGAGAAATTCACGGACATACTTGTTAGGTCTCTCATAAAATCACATGTCCCAGGGCCTTGTGTTGGAAAATCCGACGATAGACTAAAGAAATGTCATGCAACAGCGAGTCCAATTTTGCGCTTATTGCACTGGCACTCCAAATCCTTATCCTCTATGATGTCACACATATCCACTTTAGGCTCAGATGTGTTTAGGAAAAACACGCATTTTATTGGTGTATAAATTTTGACAAGTTTTTCAGTTTAACATATCGACGTGCAAAACTTTTTGAATGCCCCTCGTGTCATGAAGAGCTAGTTAAGACGTTTAATTTTTTGTGTATTTGTCATTAATGTGTAGGATGGCAACTTCATGTTAGCGACTTACCGCTGCCAATCCAACACAAAACGCCTTGAGCTGAAAATCAACACAATCGAAGGCCAGTACGGCCTGATCCGTACATATGTGACACCTCACGCGAAGCCAAAGACGTGTCAGGTCCGACAGTATCTAATCAAACCACTGTCAATGCACCTGCGGACAGCACGCTTTGATGACAACAGGTATTGCTGCCAACCTTCTTTGCAGCTGTAACTGATTGAAATTTCTGTTTGCTGCCATTTTCTTTATTTGTTGTTTATTTTCTTGTCTGTATGGTTTGATGTTATACATCCAGATGTTATGTATCCATTAACTACCTAATTGTGCATTATTGCTAAATGCTTGAAAATCTTCGACAGTTAGTTTTTCTCATCGATACACTCATTTATGTTGTTGGCAATTTGTGCGATTATGTCAAAATCTGAGCTTGAGATGGCAGCAATTGGTGCCATTTGATGTGTTTTTGGTTTTGCATCAATTTGTTATTTTTTCTCACCTGTATATAACATATGCCTACTTTCAGAGATTTTGTACAGTGTTGTTAATGAAACATTGCTTTTAGTAACGTGACGTTTATATTGCATGATATTACCTATGTTCTGTTGCAGCTGAGTGGTATTCATTTTGCACGCCATAGTTTTACGATTCGAACTATGTTTTGACTAATGCTGACTGTTTATTTACTTACGAGGGGCGTTCAAAAAGTTTTGCAAGTCGATATGTTAAACTAAAAAACTTTTCATAATTTATACACCAACAAAACGCACCTTTCTCCTAAACACGTACTAGCCTAAAGTGGATATGACGTCATCATAATATAAGACATCATAGAGCGTTAAACGGGAATGATTTGGAGTGCCAGTGCAATCAGTGTAAAATTGGGCTCGCTGTTGCATGACATTTCTTTAGTCTACCATCGGATTTTCCAACACAAGGCCCTGGGACATGTGATTTTGTGAGAGCCCTAACAAGTATGTCTGTGAATTTCTCATTTGCGATTATAAATATTTAATAGCCGAAATCTTGCCAGCCGTGAAAAAACTTTACATACGAGGAAAATTAGACAAAGTTTACAACTCGATAGGCCCTTGTATATTGGACTAACAAACTTTCTGAAATTTATACACCTTTGGTGCTTTGGCTATGCAGAATAGCATACATGGGTATGAGAAACATTAATGTTATTAACGTTATAATCATGGCACAGAATCCCCTCTCTGGTGCTGACGTGCCATCGAGGAACAACCGAGTCACTATATCATGTGTCGATGACTTGGTGCATAGGCCGCTCAACAAACTGAAGCTGCTTGGTTCATTCAGCACGGCAGAGATGCACTGCTGGGTTGCATCTTGTCTGCCTGAGGTACCTGACCGCACTCCTGCTGGTGATGTAATCACTTTCAGCTTTGTTTCCACATTTCTCGGCACTGTCTTGGAATGCACGTATCGGTTTGTGTCACTCTTTCTCTCTGTAATTTATACAGATTGACAGATAGATCTTTCAATGTACACATAACAGACTTATGTGCACAATGCACATACTGTTCACTATATGTGACACTGACAGTAGAACACTGCCGGTTTTTATTAAAAGTGTGGTTTATGTGTTAGAGTGGTTAGTTATGGATAATGCTTTATATTAGATATTGTTGTGCACCTGTGAAGTCGCATAAATTCTATTTTCGTTTATGCATTAATTGTAATGAATGTTTGCGGTGCACAGGCGAGGTGAAGCACAGTTCCGTTCTGACAACATATCCACGATATCCATTTTGAAAGATGCATTGACCAAAGAAGCTACCAAGAAAAGCATCCGGCTCGAAGTTACTTGTGGTGCGTATGAACAAAGATGTACTGTAGTTACTGTTTGTGATGTCCCTACTTAGACCTTGTGCATGTGTTAGTGCTGTGACTTGTTCTATGTACACCGTGTCTCAAAAAAAAACATCATTGACATTTTCGACTGTAACTTGAAAACTACTTATCAGATTTTGATAATTTTTGGTAGGAATATTTTTGATACAACTTGCCATCAAATGATTATTTAGTTTCCCACCTCACCTAACGTTTGTTTCTGCACTACCTGAGGAAAACACAACGAGCAAAATATCACTTTTTTATCAAATGCGATATGATTGCTTAATTAACATAATGCATAAAAACACATTTTGTTCATATTTTTGGCACTTTGCCCAACATTTCACCCAGTTGTCCATTTTCCAACTGCCTGCAGAAAAGTTGCTCGAAGTGTTGGTCCACTATGCGAACACAGGCAAGGAGACATTTTCTCCATTCATTCACAGCAGTATCGATAATGTTCTGCTCCTAACCAATCCAGGCTGTACCAGTTGCTTCTTGACTTCACAAACATTTCTAAACTTCATCTGGTAGACACAATGCTGCACGACAGTCAAATCTTGTAACAGACCGGCTGTTTGGGCCCACAGATTAGAATAGATGGAATTTATTGATGTTTTGTCATTCATTTTAACACGTATTATGATTGGTCTGATTTGCTCAGGTAGTGCAAAAGCAGATGTTGGGTGAGGTGGAAACTAAAAGACTTATTTAATAGCCAGTTGTGTCAGAAATATTTCTGCCAAAAATTATTAAAATCTGCTAATCTTTCTTGAAGTTACAATCGATAACGTTGGGGATGTTTTTTCAGGTTTTCTGTTTATTTCAACACATATTTTGCTTGATCTTCTTTCCCTAGTCAGTGCAGTCATACATTGTGTGAGGTGGAAAACTGAATGGTCATTTGATAGCAAGTTGTGTCAGGAATATTCATATAGAAAATTATCAAAATCTGGTAACTGGTTTTCAGGTTACAGTCAAAATTGTTTGGATGTTTTTTTGAGACACAGTGTACTTTGTGGATGGCTTTTTACAGTAACGGGTACTACAATGTGTCTCAAAAAAACATACCCGACATTTTTGACTGTAACTTGAAAACCAGTTACCAGATTTTGATAATTTTTGGTACAAATATTCCTGACAGAACTTGCCATCAAATGACTGTTTAGTTTCCCACCTGACAACAATGTATGCTTCTGCACTACCTACTTAATAGCACTGTTTACTCTGTAAAAATATTAAGAACAGAGTACCAGCTGAGGTTTTTCTGTGATGCCCACAGTAGAGGCAACTGCACAGTACTCCAACGAAACAACAGCATCCTAACGTCAATCACAAAATTTTAAGTTATTGAACATTTACATGAAGATACTGTTGATTAGCAGTATCCTGGTCAAAATTTACAGCAAGTCTTTAAAAACTAACATTGCTTTACTCTGACAAAGGCTTGGAGACATCTTTTTCATTGGTGACGTCACTTTGCAACCGTAGACATTCGTTACAAATGGAAAAGACGTCTTTGGGTCCCTGTTTGAGAAAAGAAACAACAGTTTGCCTATAAATTATGAATGACAGTTTTACAGTCATGACATAAATAATCAACAATTTCTTAGCGTTATAATGTTTAATGAATAGAATTTTGTGACTGATGCTGTAGCTTCATTGAAGTAATACCGTGCAGTTGTCTCGCGTGAGCGCTACATTAAAACCTCAGCCGGTACTCTATTCTTAATATTTTTACAACATAACAAACCTGTTGAATGCTGACTACGTATTTTTTGTACCATAATGTGTTAATATTAAACCAGGATTGTCGGAGTTATTTCAACATGTAGCAAGTGTCCGGCCTTTTTGGGGACACGGTGTAGATGATTGGATTTTTGACATTGTACATGCCTGTGAGTTGTAATGTATGTTGCTGTTTGTAACTGAAGATGTGGAAGACAGTTCAATATTTCACATACTGAAACTCATACATCCGAAGCTTGATTATCAACTGCAGTTAGCCAAGAAGATGGAGCTACTTGAAGCATTAAAAGTATGTAGCTTAATGGTTTTGTGATGATCATTCCACTGTAAAAGGTTAAAAGGTAAAGGTGGTGTTATAGCTCTTAATGGAAGCCCGTTCCAGAGCTACGGAGCGTCACCTGCCGTATGGGATCACATAGTGTTACCTGCCACTTGACACAGGTGAACGTGCCCCAGCTTAACCCCATCCAGATACACTGGCACTCGATTTACCTACCCCAAAGGGATGGAAGGCTGAGTTGACCTAGGTGGCTGGTTGCATATCGAGATGGTTTACCTGCCCGCCGGCAGTCACCCGTCAAAGTACTAACCTGGCCCGGCGTAGAGTAACTTTGTTGATCGGATGAAACGTGTTACCGCTACGCCAATCGTCTAGGCCTATATTTACTACTGTCATTTCTATTATTGCAAGTTTCTGACTATTGTTTAACTGACCATTTTTTTAGTACTTCAGGTTAGGCCAGACCTTAATAATAATAAGTAACCTTTAACAACTGCACCAATCCTGGAAGTCCGGAGGGCCCCGGCCCAGCTCTCTAATATCTGGAAATGTCCTGTAGTGCGTCCAAGGTAGTCAGGAAAGAACCCAGTCCTTTCACTAAACACATATCAGGGAGGGAAAAGCAGAAAAATGCCCAAAATTTTCTCTTTTTACTTGAAGCATTTGGTAAGGCTGAAATGCACCAAATATATTTTCCGGTGGGGCTTGTCTCCAATCCCAATGTGGGGCTTACAATGCACTCTTGGACCTCAAGAGTCCATAATTGGTTAGTGAAAGTATGCCCCTCCTCCACATCATTTGATGCCTGCAGTGCAGTGCTTTGCCTCTACCTTCAAGCACCCCAATATTGACAATGGATTTACGCCACTGTCTTTGATAATTATCGCAGCAGCTGTTGTTTGACTAAAATTTCTCCATTGTTACTATGATTAATGATGAAAAATTTGTATCTCCACACATAAGAGCTTTTCTCTTGAAAATATGTCATATGGCTAATATGCAGATTTATTCATTACAAATGTCTGCTCAGGTGTTATAATGGAAGGGATCCTGACTGCCTAAATTGCTCCACTATATCAAGTGGGGAATGCAAACCCGGCGGGTATTTTTCAAACCCGGGTTTACGGGTTTGATGGGTTTGGAGGTCGGGTAAAGGTAAAAGTAAAGGTAAAGGTCGTCAATTTGTATAGCGCATCATCACGAACATGTGCACGCCTCTAATGCGCTTTCGTCACTAATCAGAGCCGCCTGCTGCACGGCCACCGTGTGCAGCCTGCAGACACAGGCTGGCGCAGCAGCCGGCTAGGCAACCCTAGTCAGCTGTACCAAGGTCCCCACCTTCCGTAACCCATGTAAATGAGTTACTACTCATTTTACCGTCCCGCAGAGGGTAGAAGGCTGAGTCGACCTAGCTGGCAAGCTTCGCACCGAGATGGTTTACCTGCCCGCAGGCAGTCACCCATCACAGTACTAACCGGGCCTGGCATAGAGTAACTTCGTTTCAGCCGAAACGCGTTACCAACTACGCCACACCAACAGCAACCAGGGTACCCGGCAGGCGGCCGGTAGTTACTGTTGTGTAAGCCTACAATTAATGGACATGTCAGAGATAGATTCGCAAGTCAGGAGCCATAGACTAGACTGTAATTGAAAAAGCATTTAGATGTATGGAAGCGAGTTAAAACAATACGAGCTCTATAAGCTTATTGCCATTGCTGCCCGCTATAGTAGAGTTATAGACTCCATGAGACTATGAGCAAATGAACTACTGCATAGGACAAATAGGTTGAAACTTTGCAAAAAATTAGATAGGCCTATGGCCAGTTTTCCGTTGAAAAGCGAACATTTTTCCTACCCTCTCCATTCAACTCCAAATTTGAAACAGTTTCCTTTGCACTGTGTCGTCCAAATTTTGCATGCATAGGTTACTTTTGACCGATCTAATTACTCGTGCAAAAAGATTTTCTCTATCTATCGGTTAGCCTCTATAGGTCTACATCCGTTATAAACAGACGACAGACCGGCAGATGACAACTCGTACCAAAGGGCCAGCCAGGCTTTCAAGTTCAACTTAACATTTGCCTCAAAAAATACATGTAAAATTTGTCGTCAGCAATTCTATACTGTTTATGTCTACTGATTGACACCCAAAATTAAACCCGTAAACCCGGGTTTTTGCACATTCTCAAACCCGTGTTTGTGGGTTTGAAAACGGCCGGGTTTACGGGTACCCAGGTTGCATTCCCTAATATCAAGTCTCACATCATCTATAGACACATAAAGCTAACTACGTCAATGAAGTTCCTTTTATTATTTTCACATTATCTGTCAAATTTGCTGAGGCTGACGAGATGGTTTTGTTAGTCACCTGATGGCTCGTACTGTTATCTGTTAGGATCTGGAAATGCATGAAAATGGGTTGGATTGTTTATCATCCGAGAACAAGGAGATATTGCAGAATGCCGAGCAGTTGAAGGCAGAATTCAAGAAGCATCCATGCCACCTTGAACGACTTCATGGTCATTGCATGTTTGTTGTTGACAAGTGTCCAGTTTTAACAGTGTAGGAGCAAATTGTTTGGTTTTGATCATTTTTTTCATCAGTGAGTTGTGCTGTGTTTTGTTTTCTGTATTTGTTTATTATTAATTTACTCATATTTGACTATCTGGTAATTTTCTAGGAAAAGTTCTTATATCTTTATGAAAATTTTCAGCTTCCACAAATGAATGGCATTGTTATATTTTGACACCACAGTAGTATAGTTTTTTTATGGAGAGCATTGTGGGACCTGGTCTAACATGTAAACACAGGCTGGTTAGCAGGAAATTGAGAACAGTAGCACCAGAGAATGCCAAAACAGCATTTTTTCAGTACATGTGACTGTCATTGCATGTTGTAGGCATGATAACGGATCTGTACATTGACAGCTTCAAGTTCCGAGGCCGAAACGTAAAGGGCAAGATACAGCAGCTCATGTCCGTTCTTGAGAACTATACGTTAAAAGCTCTGCAGGACTTTTTCAGCTCATCAGCCATGTGACAGTGATGCAGCTAGGCTATCAGTGATGTGGAATTTTTGGCACTGCAGCTGAAGTTTTCAGTATCTCATATCTCTTGTGATGTATCAGCCCATCACTTACACACAGTTTCAGTGTCTGCAATGCTAGTCTGCTGCTGACACTTTACCACTGCGTAGTAAACGTGCATTAATGGTCCATCTTGCGTGTATCATTACTTACATTGTTGTTACTACGAACTCACCCCCAGTTCATATTTCGGCAGCGTTGTTTTGCTGTAAGCACCCGTGACACTGGCCAGCCTTTGCAGCTTGGCATGGTCCATCCATCCATTATGCCTGTGCACACTGCAAGCTGTGTAATGGAATGAGATACTATTTAGCAGTGGTCTAAGGAATGTAAGAGTTAGACAGGGTACCCAACACCATGGAATGGCGGGATATAGTGGTTCGATTCCAAGGGGTCTATTTTGTTGCTGCAAATTGTTGTAAATTTGCATCTAGTCATATAGTGTACCCTGTGTCCCAAACTGAGTTTTTGGTTTAGATTTGACGTAAAGATGTAGGTGTTTTTAAAACTCATGTTACTGTGCAGTAATATTTTACTTGTCGTACAGTTTAATTAGCTCAGAACACGGTGCACTGCATAAAATGTTTTGAACTGTAGTTTGTAAATTGTCATGTGTCGACATTGATTAAGCACGGAACTTAAGTATTAGTAAACTTAAGTATTAGTAAAATTTAATGCAATTAGTGTTTGTATTAACAAGAACAACCCTCATATCTTTTTGTCTTATTCCTCCTGCAGTTCTGAAGTCTTGTAGACTTGAGGGAGGTTAAATGGGGTGATCATCCCCACGCTCACAACATCAGTTCGGCATATGGCAAAGTTATAACATCCAAAATGTCTTAGATGGTGACAGGGAAACAGCGACATGTAGCACGGTATTTATTAAGACATCAACAGCCGACAAAGAATTCTACAATCAGCATGTGACAACACAATGACACTGGTAAACTACAGCAGCTCAATACACTCGCCCGGAACACGGATAACCAGAATTCACACAGGCAATGTGAGCCAATGTTTGCTAAATGTAAGAATTTATCTAAAAATGTAACAACCACAACAGATTTCAACCTGTCGCATTAATAATAAACAGTCACTACAGACCCAATGTGAAACACCTTGACAACTAATACCTGAAAACATCATTGTGACTACTATGTACAGAATGAGTGAGTGAGTGAGTGAGTAGGGTTTAACGTTCCACCTGACACAGTATAGGTCATTTCGGGGACGGTCTCTTCAGGCAGAATGCACACAAACACAATAATGGAACGGTAAGTTTCGACTTTACAGTAAACAGAAATTTGAACCTTTACAGAAACACAAAATACAGAATAATATAAACATGCTCTAATGCTAGATACAAGACATATTTCATGTTTATTGAAAAATGGTCCATGACAGTCCCCTAATAGAGAAATGTGTGCCCCATAACCACAGAAATGAGTAATTTAGTGAAATCATTGTCAATGGTCAACAAAACAGCAAATTAACTGCCATGTGGAAGCTGCTTGCAGCTACTGCTATAGGTCTGAGTCAAGTTCAAGTACAACATCCAACTCCTGTGACTAGTACTTGTGTTGTCAGTCAACGATGCTATGGCCAACTGTTACGAATTCAAACACCATGCTACTGCACTACAGCGGATTGCCATCAACAGCAGCTTCGTGGCTGGAAGGTAATCCTCTAGCTTGTCAGAAAATGTGCTTCCAAAAATACAATATTTCGGGCTAGGAATCTGACATTTTCGGAGAAATTTAGGGAGAAATTGAAATTCTGATCATCCATATCTTCATATCCTCTGTGTTGGAATCTTACTGCTGTTTGTCAGATAATTCCAGCTTCTTGTTCCCCGAAACTCTTAACCCACGATGCTGCTGACCACCAATAAACAACTATTAACAATGTACACATCAATGTCTCACGATAGCAATAAACACTAAATAATCTGTTTCTTATATTATGAAGTACACTAATCTGTGACAGCAGAGGAAATACATACGGTAACATGATTTCAGTTTACAGTACTACGTGAAAACCACTGTATAATACACATTTCTGTATGTACAATAAGCAATGGTTGGACCTTTGGTGCTTGCAGAATAGCATACATGGGTATTCAGCTCATAATAATGCAGCATTTTCCAAATGACATCATTTGAGGTCAGATAACTGAAAATGTAAATTAACAGTTACAACAGTACCCATCAGGCGACAACAGCGGTGGATGATATACTGGGAATCAGTCATAACACAAGCTAAGGTGTACCATCTCTCTCACAGGCCTCTCGCCATATGCATTTTTTCAGGAGACCAAAAACCCTCAAAATTCAGGACATTCATAAGGACAAAGTGTTAGAAATGTACAAAATTGATATTTCTGGAGACATGACAACTTCAAGGCTCACATTGAAGGACTGCCAATCCCCAGGGCATGTAACAAGTCACATCAGGACAAGATTTAAACAACAGGACAAGTGAGAGGCCTGCACTTAGAATGAAGAATTGTTGCAAAGTGAACGTAACAGAACATTACGCGGGAATGTTTACAGTGCAACATCAAAGTAAACGCTGAGCAACACATTACGGCATCATTAAACAACACCACAGCATAGTACATATACACAACCACAGCCAATGACACCATCGTGCTGCTTAATTTCCACTATGTCAGCACGACCACGACGAATGTGTTAGCAGTATTGATCACCAATACACAACAACGGCCAGCAATTCAGCGTGGACACTGGTACTTGTATCAGCCACAATGTACGCCATGCATGAGACAGAAGCCTATTAGATAACAAAGAAATACACAATCTTGAGTGCTGTAAATTGCCTGTAACTGTCTAAAGCCCAAATTCCATTATGCCGACACAAATCATGTCACCGACTTTCACGGTTTGTGTCGGGGACTTTCGTGACTTGTGTCTGCGGGACTTTGTCGCCGACTTTCCCCGTGCATTGCAATGGGCTAAATTCCATTAGAGTAACACAAATGGGTTTGTCGCAGATTTTGTCGCAAACATCTTGACACGTCGAGATGGTTTGTGTCCGCAACTTTCGTGATTTGTGTCAGCAACTTTCACCAAAACTTCATGGTTTCATGATTTGTCACCGTTTGTGTCCGTGACTTTCTTGATTTGTGTGCACGACTTTCCCCGCAGGGAAGTTTTGGTGAAAGTCGGCGTAATGGAATTTGGGCTAAAATGGCCAGACAAAATGGTATATACAAGAATTACACGGGTCTGCAACATGATTCGTGTTAACATTATTTGATCAGTGTTGTCAAACAAATTACATCAACATATAAGACATAATTAAGCAAGCATGCCTGAAATGGCAACAGCAGCATAATGGCATTCATTAAGTTATTTTATTACCATATTACTTATTGTTGTTATATTAATATAGCAGTAAAAAGAGTAATGATACAATGAAGTTTTTTTATCTAGACTGTGTAAACACGATCAACAAAGAAACATCAAAGTCTACCTAACCAGTTTCAACACGCAAACAAGAACTGGTGACACATCTAATGAGTGTTGCGATGCACGTCTACCACGCACGATCATGCTGCTTTTGTCGACAGGATTAGAGCAACTATCAGGCCATACAACCCGAGCACCTCAGCAAAGATCAGGATCAGAATCATGCCCACGAAGAGTCGCGGCTGCTGTGCGGTACCCCTCACTCCTGCGTCTCCGACTACACCAATGGCAAAGCCAGCAGCCAAGCCCGACAGACCAACACTCAGTCCAGCCCCCATATGCATGAAAGCCCTGCACAACAACAGCAGCTTGTCAAAAACTTCACACAGATGGATAACACAAGAAAACAGATTTAGCATTGCTGGACACCCCAACCAGAAAGCATCTAACAACTCTAGGAAAATATGTCAGCCAGTGCTGACATGGCTGTCAACCTTCGACCTTTCTGAGCTGAGAACTGGCCCAGCGATTACTCCAGCCCTAGGGAAGTTCATGCCAATTTTGGCTTCACTGTGCCTTTTCGTTTTCCACTTAGGAGCACATATGGGATAAATGGACAGATTGATGGGAAAAACCAGAGAAAGCAAGTTTTGTGGATAAAAAATTATGTCCTGAGTAAAATTAAAATAGAGCTTCAACAAAGTTTCACGACAAATGCTATGCAGAACAATGCCTCAGTGGTCACATTGGTGTAAAACATTCATAACCCACGTTGTCAGCAAATGCAGTGGTTAAGTAGTTTTCTTTCCGGCATAGATTCAACATGTTCATTAATTAATAGTGCACATGCACACACACACACCAACAACAGTCAGCTGCGAAATTTAAAAAATTCTGTCTCTAAGTGTTAAGACACTAATTTTATCAAACCTCCATAAATGCTTACAACTAGAAATGTACAGGGTGGGCCAAAAAATGGCACCATTTATTGTACGCCTCATAACTTCACCAAATATTAAGTGATTTTTAAAATTCTTTCACTGTGGGAATCAGGAGACCACTTGTAATGAAACTGTCACTATAGATCCCACCACACCTCAAGTGTGTTGCTACACTACCTCGTGAGATGTCAGATGACGCACTCAAGCCGGCGATGCCACTGACCAGTTGCGTGATCAACGTTGATCGAGCCTGGCATGCGGCCACAAAACAACCCCGACTTAAATTTGGTCCATTATGTGGTTTGGGATATTCTTCAACAGATGGCCTATCAGTGTTGACAATTCACGTCAGTCAACCAGCTGAAGCAGATGATTGCCACTGAGTGGGGCAAACTGCCACAGCGTTTGGCTGATTGCACCATTGGTCAGTGGCGTCGCTGGCTTGAGTGCATCGTCCAGCAGCACTGCCGACACATTGAACATTTGATGTGAAAACTGTGAGATGTGATTTTTAGACAATAACTGTTTCTGTTTTTAATTTCTTAAAATGTGTTGTTACGAAAGTAGTCTTGTTTTTAATTGTTATTCTTAAGACACTGACACTTCAGAAGGTAGTGTAGTAACACACTTTGGGGGTGGTGGGATCTATAGTTACAGTATTGCAAATTGTCTCCTGATTCTCACAGTGAACAAATTTTGGAAATCAGTTGACATTTGGTGAAGTTATGAGATGTACAAAAATGGTGCCATTTTTTGGCCCAAACCTGTATGACTAGTCGGTTCTGATCACTTCATTTATTAGTTTGCATGCGATGCTATAGCTTAACTTACCTAAATAGAGAATATCCACTTGAGGCTGCAACAATGTTACCAGCAATCAGAGCTGCTACGACGAGGCCGTAGATGGCAATAATACCAGCCATGACAACAGGAATGATTGACTTCATAATCAGCTCTGGTCGCATTACAGCCATTGCTGCAATTCCAGTTCCAGACTTGGCAGTGCCGTACGCTGCACCAAGTGCTACAAACACATACATCACAATTCAAAATTATTGATACTAAAGCTTCATACTTCTAACTGTCTGGATTATAGAATTCCAGGTGAAATTACTGCAATAGCTCTACCCAATTCCATGCCATGATATGTGGTACATCAGTCAATCCAGGAACCTGTGCAAATGCCGCTAGGCAAAACCACTGCGGACGATGGTAAAAGGCGGATGTGCGGATGTGGCAACGGGTAAAACACGGATCTCGATGTGGAGAACATCTGCATTTTACCCATCGTACTCAGCCATGCCTCTGGACCAATAAGCGGTGTATAACCGTGTATTAATTTGGGGCCTTTGGGCGCCGGACGTTTGGGCACCATGCTTTGTGACTGGCACGTTATTAAAATTACTAGACTTTGCATAGAGTTCGAGTTAAAATCATAAGTTGGCAAAATAAAAAAGTTGGCAAATCTGGGTTTACAATAGTAACTTCTTGCTGCACTTAGTAGTCATCGTTGTCGTGATCCGTTGTCGCTTGTCATCATGTGACGTCACTCATCGTGCACTGTCGCGCATCGTCGTATGTCGTCATTGTCATACGTCGTCGTCCTGCGTTGTCGTCATATATTATCTGTGCATTTTGTCACACGTTACGTCAATGTTGGATTTCGTCATGTATTATTGCACGTCATCGTCGTATGTTGCCATTGTGCATTGTCATCGTCAAGTGACAAAGCAGACCATTGTTTTCTGAGTAAATGCGTAGAGGAATTCGAAATCAGGAATCAAGCTACTGTCTAGGGACTCTAGGCCTATGCAGAGTGTGAACTGTGAATAAATTCACAGCGGCAGAGTTAAACGACTGCCACCTATGAAGAGTCCACTGAGCAGTTAATTATGGAGTGAATGATTGAAAAACTCAACAACTTTCATAACTGGTAATGTACGTGACAACTGTTATCCGCACATCCGTCTTTTACCCACACATCTGCAGATTTTATCCGCCTTTTTTACCCGTTGCCACATCCGCTTATTACCCATAGCCAGCCACTGCAGGTCGCCTTTCACAAACTTATTACAATACACATATTGCATTGCTTCTTGCCAGTGACTCAACCAGCAACATAATGATGGCTAGATTCACTGCTTCAGTTAAGGGTAATCATAATGACACAAAATTATATTTCTTTGTAATGTCGTGTCTCTGTGTATAAACTATAAATGCTTCTTGTGACATCCATGTCGACAACATTTCACTACTAAAATCTTTAAAATTTCTTCTTTTTAAGATAGGAAGTATACAATCATGGTAACTGGAACTTTCGTTCCCACGTACTTTTGCTCCTGGGAGCGAAAGTTCCATATATGGAACTTTGTTCCCTGGTACTTTCATTCCCTGGAACTCTCGTTCCCAGGAACTTTCGCTCCCCTGAGCGAAAATGAGGTGGAACTTTCACTCCTCACTCAGAGTTAACATTATAGGCCTAGACACTTAATAGAAGCAGATGAAATCAAAGGACGTTAGCATGCGGTGTAAATGCTCAACGTCCAAAACAAGAAAGCCCAGCTGTCGCTAGGGAACGTGCTACAGCTAGCCTATAGAGGTTTTCCGAAAGATTAAAAATGGGTTTAAGGTTTAGGGAAGAGACTAGAATTTAAAATAATGGTAAGAAGTTGACAAAAAATATAATTTAAGGAAGAATTTATAAACAAATATAATTTGAGGAAGAATTTGGGTAACTTAATAAATTTAAGATAAATTCTTAAAATAATTTGCTAGATCCTGCCATTTTTTACTACAGTGAAGCTGTACAAAGATATGAACAAGCTATAACCCCTTAATACCATTAGTTCATCAATTAAATAATCACAAGCTAATAGCTTAGAATGAGCTGTTGCTGATGACAATAGAAATGAATGAGAGAATAAATAAATAAACAAGATTGCAGGTCATAGATAGACTAGGCCTATAAAACACATGCGATGGCTAAGACGCGCTAAAAGCAGTAGCTGCTTTTGAGCGTAAAATGTCCGTCGACCATCCCATAGCAGCAATCGGTTGGTCCGTGGTCGGTGCGCTGAGATGAACAGAGGACAGACAGCTTAGATGACTGTCGCGCTCTACGCATGTCGTGATGGTTATTGCGACTTATCGTGTAGCCACAATACTGCACAATTGGCACACAATAGTGCATTCAAGGTCATCCAAGGTCAGTGATTTAAATGTCATTTGAAAGCCAGTATTTGACTTCCTATTGGTGATCAATAGCAAACTAGGCCCTATCTTGCACCGTTTAGCCAACTTCAAATAGCAGGCCATATCATCAGGATCAGCTGGACGACCAGCCAACCACACCATGTCATGGACCCATCGTGGTAGTGGCAGATGACGAGGTCGTCCAACAAAGACTTGGCGGTCTACATTTAAAGAAGACCTGGTGAACCGAGGAGTCAATTGGAACAGCATGCGGGCTGTGGCTACAAACAGAAGCAGATGGCGAACTCTTGCTGCCCATTGTCCTGTCAAGGACTAGAGGATCTAAGTGCTAAGTAAGTAAGTAAGCCACAATACACCCGTTACAGAGGACGACAGACGATGACAGACGACAACATTGTAAGACGCCTACAGCATTGCTGTCATCTGGCGCTCTTTGATTCAAGCGGGCATTCCCAAAATGAAGGAACCATAGGGCTGGTCCGTGACGACAGCAAGTGGTCTGACATTGCTGCCATGGAACTCCGGGCGCAGCGCCACTTGCAACGTCACAGTGGTCAACACTCTGGGAAATGCTTATATGCTTATCAGCAGCAGAGTGTCATCACCAGTGCCAGTGCCGCTGAGACTGCATCTGTCAGAAAAAGCAACAACTACAGCCCACTCAGCGGCACCCATGACTTTTTTTCCAGTGGCACTGGAGACACAAGTTTGGATCCATGAGTGTCAGCACTCAGGAGTTCTTGTCACAAATTGGAAAGCGTCTGACCGAGATGACGACGGAAACCCGTGAAATGACATTCTTATTCCAGCGCTTGTCGGTCACCATCCAACGCTTCAACATGGCATGCCTAGCTGATATGTTTGCAATTTCCGAGCCCGCATCGTAACCATTCCAGACATAATTTCTGTAGTTCAATATTTCAGCCCTCGGGAACTGAGTACTGGGGCTATAATAAATAAATAAATAAATAAATGTTTCCTTAACAAGCCAGGACGTAAGGTAAATCCCCACATTATCGCACATACGTCCCGTGTCAAAAGAGCAACAATCGACGACCAGAATTGGCACACAGCTGAGCCAAAGTCAAGAGATAGGACGGAACGGCAACGTCTGTTGATCTTGCTGAGTTTAATTAATGACTGGCTTAGCACCAAGCACGCGCCAGTCAATGCTTTCCGTCTATCCAATTCGGTCGGTTGGTCATTCCGAGCAAGCATTCCGATTGCCGTGTCGGTGGAGCTATAAATAGAGCAGACACACAGACAGACAGACATACGCTTTAGATTTGCTCAGTTTAAAACAGCTGTATCAGCGACAGATCAATAATTCGTGTTGGAGAGCGAAATCACGTTACGTTGGTCATGGGAGTGAAAGTTCCATATGTCAAACTTTCGTTTACGGGAGCAAAAGTACGTGGGAACGCAAGTTCCATAATTCTACAATCATCATGGTCATGTGATAAAATTAAGTACTGAGTATTTTCGTCGTGAATATAACAATGAACACAAAACACACAATGACTGGCTTAGCACCAAGCACGCGTTATTAATACTTAAAGTTATTAATAAAGAGTAATAATAATTACGAAAAATTACTAATGTGGCTAGTAAGGCTTTAATACCATAGCCAATTACGACAACTTCAAATCGAGTTTTGTCTAACGCAAGCAACATATAGCGTAAACAACTAAAGCGTAAAACAGTACACTGAACATACCGCTAAAAACCATTGCAGAGGCGGCTCCCATTGCGCCGAAAAACGGCGAATAGGCCGGGTTTTGGGAATCGGCCATGTCGACTTCCTTAGTATGATGGGACTAAACGAAAGAAGCGCTTCTATCTCCTTGTAACTTCAGTACGGACCGCAACGATCTTCTGGCGGCGTAAAACTGACTAATTTGTTGAATTATACCAGTGTATCGTATTGTTACACTAAATCTGGCCGCTGACGATTACTAAATGACCAACGTATTGAACGTAAATACAGGAATCACTGACCACCGGCTCACGGCTAAATTGATTAGATGCACGGTCACGTGCTGATACGCCTCTTGCCTGATAGAACGCTGTTCACGATTGGTCGATCTACGGCACTGCATGTCATTGTAGCCAATAGGTGACGCTGTAACAACCGCAATCCAGCTGCTGGTTTTGGGTACAAGTCTTGGACATTTTAGGCTCTATTTGCTCTAATGAACATGTAAATGCAGATTGTAGCGTAGAAGAAATTGTAGACCATAAAATAGCACACGACTTCAAAGTCTTCACAATAAAATAGTAACATTTCTGCATATTAACTCAATATAATTAAAAAGTAAATACATTATTGTAATAACAGACTACAATGACGTCACTCCTATACGTCATTACCAGACATTTCATCAAATAAGTAAGTAAGTAAAACAGTAATAATGTTCACACACTGTAGTGACTGTACAGTTTTCTGGTGCTCTGCGCGGTTATTGGCGCTGTAGGCCTATAATTTGTAAAAAAAAAAATCTGTACCGGTAGCCTAATTAAGTATGATGTCACGTCATTTATTCAACAGAAACGATGTGACAATATATCTAGTGATTGCAATTCCGGGATTGAATTCTCAATCCCGGGATCCGATATCGAGATTGAGAAATTTTAATCCCGGGATCTGGATTAGGCTTACACAATGGTCGCTGTTTTGGTATCCATATAGTAGACTTATTTTATGCATGAGAATGTAGTAGGCCGATCGATCGTATGGAAGGTATTGCGAGTGTAGGGAGCGACTGTGAGTCTGTGTCTGTAAAAACACAAATTACAGTGCACAGAAAAAGGAGTAGGACTCTGACGCGCATCAAATATTTTATTTATTAGACGACTAAGCCTATGGAATTGTTGTTTGTGCCATTTAACTCTCGAAAAAGTACAATTTTAACAAATTTTTGTAATCACAGAATCCCAGGATTGGGACGCCCTAATCCCAGGATTCGGGATTGGCGAAAACAGCCGGGATCCCATTCTTCCTGCAGGCACAATTCTGCGTCTTGTGTCCCGCCTTTTTTGTAAGTTTGTACACTATAATATAAAAAAACTTTTAAAATCTAGAAACGTTTCAAGGCCTATTTAAAAACAAGAAATTTGAGCTAATGCTCACGGGACGCGCGAAAGCCTATAGCAGTTCCTGCCCGCAGGCAGTCACCCATCGCAGTACTAACCGGGCCTGGCGTAGAGTAACTTCGTTT
>Ga0209367_1001153_pt1 | contig 31333 bp, 26 predicted proteins | sample WorMetLIZISLAND2_FD_187412 | JGI IMG/M metagenome (GOLD analysis project Ga0209367, IMG submission 187412) | Marine gutless worms symbiont microbial communities from Max Planck institute for Marine Microbiology, Germany - Olavius geniculatus... ...
CACTACGAACAATGTTATAGGCGCTCATGTTGACCTACCCTAAGTCGACAATGCGCGTTCGGCGTATGCCAATGCATTTGAGTTCGGGCCACATTACTTTGATGCCGGGGAAATTTCTCCCCCCCCATATTTTCCCCCAGTCGGACTTAGGGCGCCGGTGGACTCACGTTGGGCTTTGCCCCGAATTTCTAGTTTTTCCTATTACTTTTAGCTTTTTAAATTTTGTCAACTTTTATTGTGCATTATGTTTAACAGCATTATATTTATTAACGCCATCAGTAAAAAAAGGCTTATCAGAATGTGTATCTAAATAAGCATTGTCTGTGTACAATTTATTGTACAGTGACTGTTTTTATTATTTTACTTTTCGGCTTTTTTATCTGGTCAACTTTTATTGTGCATTGTGTTTAAAAACATTATGTTTGTTACCATCAACAGGATAAAATAGAAGACTAATCAAAATATGTATCTAAATAAGCATAAGCATGTTACGTAATGATCAGCTAAAGACTAATTCATAGAGTCGATCCTGGTGTTATGGGTCATTCTGTCCAACTTTGCCATGCTACTTTGATATTGAATTTTCAATTTCTTATTTTGGTATTGTATGACGTTTTTCTTTTATTTTTGTGTACTTTGTGTACGATTTTATAATGTACAGGTTGTGCCAAAAAATGACCCAACTTGTTTTTGTTAGAACTTCGTCATCTGCCTTTAACATGGTAGTGTGTTGACAAATTATGTGAGGTGGACACTGAGTGTACCTTACATAATTCTATAGTCTTGCCCATGTGTATGCCGAAAATTATCAAATTTGGTGGAGATTTGATGAAGTTCTGACAAAAACAAGGTGGATCATTTTTTGGCACACCATGTAAACTGTCTGTGTATTTCTGTGTGTATGTGTGTGTGTACAATTTACCAGACTCTTCATCTGACTCCTCAAGTAGTGATGATGATTACGATGAATACGCTGATGAAGATACGGAGGAGGAAGGGGAGGAGCCTTTAGTTCGCTGCAAGCGCCCACTATGTGCGATGCACTGCGAGTTCGGCTTTAAGAAAGATTCCACTGGATGTCCAATCTGCGAGTGCCTCGGTGCTGCCGAGAGCTCTCTGATTGGTCGACCGGATGGTCATGAGCGACCGGCCCCCTCGTGCGAGGATCGTCCAATGTGCCGCATGTATTGTGAGTTTGGGTTCAAACGCGATGCTGACGGATGTCAATTCTGCAGCTGCCTCAGCGATCCATGCCAGGTAACATTTAAGCTACCCAGTCTGCTAGCGATTGTATTATTTGCTCATGTGTTGTAGTTAAGAGTTGCATACTGTTTATTGCTTTTTCTACTTATGTTATTGTTTTTGAAATCTGCAAAATGTAAATTTACACTTAGTTTGACTTATGCAGGTTGCATTGGTTAACTTAGTAAAAGTGATTCTGATGATGCTTTTACATAAGTCTTTCTTAGTACTGAAATAATATGTTAAATGTGTCAGTTTTTTCATAATTTCTCAAGGTCTTATTGGATCTTCTGTCAGTATAATCACAGTGCAGCATGGTAGTGCTGACACTGTTGTAAGGGCGATGAACGTTAAGTATAGGAAATGGCGTTTGGGGGGTCTTGTAACTTGAATAACTCTGTAGTGCATATTATACGAATACTTGCTTATAGGCCTATCTTCTTAATGTAGTCATTTATGATTTAGGCCTATCTGACGTTAAGCGTTATAGAAGAAAGTTAGTGACTGACTGAACTAAGAAAACATAATGTGTTAAGAGTGTAATCTCCCGCAACGAGCGTGGTTTAGAGCACAAAATCCCTCAGCTGCGAATGCTCTTTCTGCTTCCAGGCCTACGGATGTTGCTTTGAGGGTCAGTAAGTAGGCCTGGGTAATCAAATGTAAGCTTATGACTGGTATAAAATGATTGTGACTCACTAGACTTAGTGACCCTTGCTGCCCGCGGTCTCTCTAACTAGGTACCAGTAAACGTGGGTTAGTTGGTCGACACTGCAACTTCATTCAGCATCCCGGCCGCCCACGTGTTTTTAGCAGTGTGCAATGCAGTCTGAGTTCTGAGTAAGCCTACCTGATGCAAGGACAGTGACGTAGCCTCGTACTTAGGCCTACGTCATTCAGTCACCGGCTAAACAAATGGTCACAGATTGTGCAGTGCTTCATGCTGATAACTTCTAGCACTGCCCATACCGAAAACTACGGTATTGGACAGTGCAATACCAGTATCGATGCCGGTGAAATTTAGGCCAGTATCCCGGTATTTGGTATACCGCTATTGGAGGCCATACCGGTATGTGTGTTTGATATGTCTGTATTTAATGCACTGTGCATGCATTCAGTTAACATTTTATTTTTATCTCTCTGTTTCTTTGTTCTCTCTGCATCTGTGTACTACAATATCTGTGTTTGTGTGTATGTGTGTGCTTAGACCATTGACTGTGCTCCTGGTCTGCAGTGCAAGCCTCTGCCCTGCGCCAGTCTTCGTTCATGCACTAGGCTGCCTGCTAAGTGTGTTGGTAGGTGGCATAACCTTTCTGTAATCATTCTGAGATCTATTATATCATTTCTAGCAGCTTTTGAAAGCTTGTTTTATGCTACAAAAATTACAGCTTGTGTTTGCTTACTATATGTATGTCGATATCGCATTTGATATAGTAATGTCCGAGCCAGACTTCTTATTTATTTATATCTTTATGTTTCATCAGCAATTTTGACTATTCAGAAGCAATATTAAGTAAGTTTTAAAGGCATCGATTTACCGGTTAGATTTAAAAGAGATGACTTTTAATTGTGTTGCGATCTCGGCGTGACAGCTTGACCGCTTAATCGTTAGGACATTGGAAGTACGACCAACTGAGGTCGTAGGTTTGGCTTCTGGTTGGGTCACTACTGGGTGGTTACTGCTAAAAGGGGTAAATGTTCATGGGCCGGTAAACCATATCAGCATGTAACCAACCCAATGTCTACTCAGATTTTAGTTTCTTCGGGGTAGGTAAATTGAGTGCTTGGCTGAGTTTAACACATGTGGCATGTGACACTGCGTAACTCGGAGATATGTTTTACGTAAAGAAATATACACAGCCTTTAAAACCACTGGATCTGCTGATACAAAAACCTTGCCTTAGAATGCCTAATGACTGATTGCTGAAATATAGCTATATGAAATTTTTAAAAATGTTTTTATCTTTTCAAAATTTCTTTACCAGCTGCTTAAACTGTGTGCACCAACTTCTGTTCGCAACAGTTGCTGTTAACTTACTTATTTAAATAATTACTATGTCCGTGCTTCAATGCAGCGATGCCAACAAGGCCGCCGTGTCGTGGCCCGGAACCAATGTGTGCTAACTACTGTCCGCATGGCTATCGCTACAAGGAGGATGGCTGCATGACCTGCAACTGTGCGGTGCCTGAGTTGAGACCTTCAGAGAGCAGATCCGGTAGGCCGAGATGTCGCGGCCCAATGCCCATGTGTGCCAATCGCTGTCCACATGGTTACGTGTACAAGCCCGATGGTTGCATGACTTGTGACTGTGCTGATGAACCACAGCCCCAGAACTGCGAGGTACTTTGCTGTTAGTAGTAGTAGTAGTAATAATAGTAGTAGCAAAGTTTATGGTATCTCGCCTACAGAAGACCGGACCGTGATTGCATAGCAAATGTCACAGTGTCATAATTAACAGTTAAAAGTCGTCAAAACACACCGAGAAGTAGTGGGTTTTTAGTTTGCGCTTGAACGAGCTGACACTGTTTGCTTCATGAACTGCTGCTGCTGGAATACTGTTTCTGTGTTCCATATGACCTAGATGTTGCTGATTTATGTATTTTTGATGATTTTTTTTATTTTCTGTGCCTTTGTTTTTGCTGGGGAGACAGCGATGTTGTGTTTGCATGTTGCATGTTGTTTCTGGGTCTTATGTAAGCTCGTTTCTGCAGTTTATATTGCGTGCATTGCTTTATTTTTATTCAACGTTTGCAAGTGGCGCATCTCAGGACTTATCTGTTCAGCCTATCATAACGAATCTGAGCACATATTAATACCCAGTATTACATGACTGTGTGAAGCCTTCTCGGGGTTAGTCCTGCCTGTGATGCTGTAACATTATTCTTTTGCATTAGAGTTTTCCAGCAGGCCTACTGCTCCCCCTAGCGGCTTGCTAAGTGCCTCAGATTCGGCCATTGGCCGACATTGCACACTTTAAATATGCACCTACTTGCTTACTTACTTACAGTTTCAGTGCATCTTGGGACATAGATGAGCTGATTAGATTATGGAGTGTAATGGTCAAAGGTCAAGATACCTGTAAGTACTTGCACTGTTTGTCAAGTTATAACCATTTTATTTATTTTTTTCTGATGTGTGCTTTTGTGCACTTTACTTGTTTTGTTTTTGGTGTTTTGTTATTCGGAGTAACTCCTGAAAAATTGTGCAGTTAGCTTGCTGCTTTTTATATGTTGTTGGTCATTATTTTGAAATTCCAGTTAATTGCAATTGTTTTCTTTTAGAAACCTTTTGCTGCAGTGTTCACTGTTCTGTTACGGAAAAGCGTAGGATGGTGTAGCAGTGATTGTCTATCTGGGTATATATCAGGGCGCAGAGCCGTGTGAGGACGGACTTGTCTGCAGAAACAGAACAGTCGATGGAGTCACGAAGCCTAAGTGCACAGGTTGGTTGAAAAGAAGCTATTCATTGTTAGCTGTACATAGCGGGGCAACACTCTTGTTCAGTTGTATAGCAGTTGTGTGGTGTTTTTAGTTTGCGTTTCTTGGTGCAAACATTGTTAACTCTCTCTGAAGATGGCTGCATGACGTAGATTGAACTGGTAGAATTATAATAAAAAATTTGCGCGGAGTGCTTTTTGAAGTTTGGTCCTGGTTCTGTTTTGGTTTGATTTTAAAATAACAGCAATTTTTGGTTTAGAATGATTATAGGTTCACTTTTGTTGGAAAACATGATTTTGGTTGGGAATTGTTTTGTTTTTGTCATTCTTGAAACTGAAATAGGCTCGATTTTTATTTTCAGAATAGCAAAACAAAACAGTTTTAAAGTCAAATCACAGTTTTTAACAAAACCAAATGCACATTGATTCCAGACCAAAAATGACCACGGATGGAATTTTCAGTTTTCCACACACTTCTGAATAGAGTCACTATGTGAATCAGGGGCCAAATTTTCGAAACTTTTCTAAGACATTTTCCAAAGATCTTCCTATGTCAGATGATTTAGGAATTCCAAAGAAGTTTTCTTATCTGAATTTTCGATGGCTTTCTTTGCACTTCCAAAGAACTTCTTTTCTTATCTTCTTAAACTAGTTCAACCAATCAGATGCACTTATACCGAACATGTGACATAATCAGAACTTCTTTGGAAAACTTCTTATCTTAGCACGTCCATGGGAAACGCATTTTACACACCGCTTCGTTTTTTTAAGTTGACCAAACGTCAATTTTCTTTACTTACTCATTGCTGATTTTACTGCAGCGTTATGCAATAACCTATGACGTCACATGTGACGTCTAAGCTAAGTATCAACATTGTGTACTTTGTTGCAAATTTCGTTTTATTACGCAGCTTTCTCTGTGTAGGACAAGGTTAGTGCTTTCCTACATATTTGTTTAAATTCTTCCTAAGAAGTTTTCAAAGAAGTTTCGAAAATTGTGCACCCTTTCTCAGAATCTTCTTTGGAAGATCTTCTCAAATTCTTTCAGACATTTTCCAAAGAAGTTTTGCAAATTTGGCCACAGGTATCTATTGTATCTAGGTGTAATTGTCCATGTGCTGTGCAGTAAAGACGCTGTGTGAGTCTGAGCATGACAGTCCGAATGCTCTTGGCTCCAGTAAGGTGGAGTGCGAGATTGATGGGTCATTCAAACCAATGCAGTGCACCCATAGTCAGACAGAGTGCTGGTGCGTCGATGGACTTGGACACAAGATGCCCAAAACACATACTCCCATCTACATACCGGAGCACAAGCCCAACTGTGGTGCGTCATTCATAGTGATCCATAAACCGCAATGCTATTGTTATTGCTACAACTCTGGTTTACCGTCAGCCATGTTTTGTAGTTTTTGACAGACGTAAACTAAGGAAATGATTATGTTACAGAGGATGCAATTTAAAGAGTGACACGGGGATGGGGACGGTGGTAAACCGCAGTAATTACTATGGTAATGGGGAGAATACGGCTGTATTCCCACAGGCGGTATTCCCACGGGAATGTGGACAGGATTAGCTGTATACCTGCGGTTATGGGAACAACTACAACTTCATCCGTAGATAGATTTTGATAAAGACGTATACTTGTGTTACTTACGTACATAGGATTATAATTTCTGCAGCTAGAGTAGAGCCTATATATATATTTTATGAAGTGAACTGAACGCTAGTCATTTACTGTGATGATTAACAGTTACTCTGAGCTTGACTTGTCAACTGTGGAGTTTATAAACGTTATTAATTTGCAGTACATTAGTAAGCAAAAGTAGTAAAATGTGTGGGTTATTAACGGCAATCAGTTTCATCAAAATAACGATGGGGATGGGGATGTTAGTTCATCTCCATGTCACTTTTTAATGCAATTGTCAGTTTTGACAGGGACACTACGCATTCTTACATCATTAGAACTTATTATTACTATTAAGCTGTTGTGTCACTGCACGACACACAACACATTTCTGTTGATATTAACGTTTGCATTGCTTTTGCATCACATTCTGTGTAAATGCAACACAAGTGTCATTGTTATGCACATTATGATGGCGTATGGTAGTGATTTTTGTAGTCATTCTTTTACATGGCAGTGTGGTCATATATAGGATACGGTGGGTACAACATTGTATACTGTTCGATTCAGAGAAGTATCAGGATTAAGCGGTAGAGGTGGATGATTCGGCTGATAACAAATCCGATTTGATTCGAAAGAATTTTGATTTGATTCTATTCGATTCACTGGCTGTGGCGTCGTAGCAAGAGAGCAAATGGTGATGCGGGGAGGGGGGCAGTTGCGAACCGTAAATTTTTAACTGTCGAGAAAATTGTCAAAGATCTTCTCGTTGGAAAATGTTCGTTTAAAAATGCCAAATTCATACCTGCGTTTTTGGGAGATTTTACAGGAAAAGTTAAATGTTGAGCACTCGTAATCTTTTCTGTCGAAAATTAGCAGTGTCCGGTGGAAAAATTGCAACTCTGGCCCTGCCTATTTTTGACTCACGACGCCACTGTTCACTGGTGATTCATAAACTTTGAGTTGTAATTTGGACCTGTACTATCACACTACCGCACCGTCGTCGGTAGATCAACCCAGAAGAACTAAATGAAACTCGTGTAAGTAAAACAAATCTTGTCGAGGAAGAGAGAGTTACCGGTAACTTGACGTTACTGGTTGTGCTTTCAGAAGCTCGTGACAGAGTGATAGTAAAGTGAAACTAAACGAAAGTTGTGCGCAATGTGAATGCACGCATGCAGTTAGCGCAGTCAGTGCGCAGAGACACGAGTTTGTCAACAGAAATTGACTTTAATATTTTACGAAATTGGTGAGTCGAATCAAAATTAGCTTGAGTTCGATTCACTCTGCCAAATCAATTTGAATCAATTTGCCGAGTGAATCGATTCGAGTCGATTATTCCCAGCTCTATTAAGCAGCTTTGACATTTTTTTTAAAAAATGGGCACCTTGTTGCAGACAAATTGCATATTGTCTTCTGGGGTATTTTTTAGAGTTACCCTGTACATTGCTTCTTCAACTGTGGTGCCACGCTGTAGTGCACAGTGTGGTTTGTAAAGGTAAAGGTAAAGGTTGTCAATTTGTATAGCGCATCATCGCGAGCATGCACACGCCTCTAATGCGCTTTTGTCACTAACCAGAGCCGCCTGCCGCACAGCCACCGTGTACAGCCTGCAGACACAGGCTGGCGCAGTGGCCGGCTAGGCAACCCCAGTCAGCTGTACCAAGGTCCCCACCTTCCGTAACTCATGTAAATAAATGAGTTACTACTCATTTTACCGTCCCACAGAGGGTAGAAGGCTGAGTTGACCTAGCTGGCAGGCTTCACACCGAGATGGTTTACCTGCCTGCAGGCAGTCACCCATCGCAGTACTAACCAAGCCCGGCGTAGAGTAACTTCGTTTCAGCCGAAACTCGCTACCAACTATGCCACGCCACCAACCAGCCTGTGTTTATATAGTGCAAAGTGAATCCAGTGTCACATGAAAGTGTCTATAGTGACACTCGCGTTGCATCTACACTGGGTTGTGCTAGTATGCACAACGTGACGGTGCAAGTGCGCACGCTTAAATTGGTTTTGCACTGTGTCGGTGCTGCAGTGCGCAACGTAACGGTGTCGATGCACATACACATGCTGATGGTCGTGGAACATCATATCGATGTCACTAAACTGGACTCCCTTCACTCTCTCATTGTGGATCACGTCAGCTCATGGTTGCTCGTTGAACCGCACTATGTCACCGTTGTCAAGGTACAGCGTTTATCTGTTTTTTTTTCTAGCTTATTTGCAACTAATTTCCATCAGACAACTTTTTCGGTGATATTTTAGTTACATGGCAAAAATTTATTTATGCTCTATTTCTACTTAGTGTTAATTTTATTTTGTTTAGCATACCAGGTAGTTACAAAATTAAGGTTGTGTAACACGATTTTGTGCAGTTAAGTATGTGCTTACTTGTATAAATTAATTTTAATTTGGGATATGTGGCTAATAAAAATGTGTTCATATAGTGCAAAGTGAATCCAGTGTCAGTAATTTAAGTTTTGTTTTTTTAGCCTTCAATGTGCTATTGTTTTTAATTATTTTAAAAATTGATTGACTTTGGATGACATTGAAGATCAGTATGCACTATTGTGGCTATGTATGTCATATTTCCAAAGCAGTGAGACAGGACCGAGGTTTCTGTAGGAAGTCGCATAAGCCTTTTCACATAACATGAAAATCATTTGCTGGCCTTCTACACTCACATATAGTTGACCCTCCTTAGTGACAGCTAGATTTTTTGTTAGGTTTTGGGGGTTTTTTAGACTTGATGAATAAATGACAGCCAGTCAGCTATGATTGTGTCAGATGAAGAAAAGAAAGTCAGATGACAATATGGACATGGAGATGGGGACTAGAGTGGTGGTCCTGGAAGTAATCAATGTTTTAGGTTTTTTGAAGGTTAAAGGTGGTGTCTAGCTCTTTAAAGGAAACCCGTCTTAGTGATGGAGCATCACCTGCCATATGGGATCACACAGTGTTACCTGCCAGCTGAGTGAGGTGAATGTTCCCCGTTTTAACCGTAGTCAGACAGGCTGGTACTTGATTACCCCCAGAGGGATGGAAGGCGGAGTTGACTCTGGCAGCTGGTTACATACCATGATGGTTTACCGTTTACCTGCTCGCAAGCAGTCACCCATCTAAGTACCAGGGTTTTTTCAAAAAGACCCGGATTTTTTAAAAATCCCAACTTAGTGGATTTGGGGGACGTTATTGCGTTTTAAGGGGTTTAAAAATATGCCGGACCAACGGGTTTTGGAGGTTTATGAATAATATGATATATTATATTATACATATTATATATTAAAATGCACAAGGTCGGTGTAAACACTGAATCTGAGGCGCTGGTCGTCATTACTGTTTTGGGTCTTTATGAATTTTTTTTAATTGTGTGTTAAATGCTGTGGGTTAAATGAGGTGGGTTTTTTCGGTGGGTTTACCGGAAAAAAACCCACCGGGTTTTTTTGGGTATGTACCCGGGTGTCTGAACCCATCTAAGTACTAACCCAGCCCGGCATAGTGCAACTTTGTTGATCAGACTCAACGTGTTACCGCTAAGCCACATCTTTTTAGGTTCATAGAACTAATGGTTATTGTTGTGTCAGACGGAGGCCAAGAAATCCAGTGACAACATGGATATGGAAACGGAAGCTAGAGTCGTGGTGGTGGAGGTGGTAGTGGTTCACGATGGAGTCACAGATCTGCCATCCGCCAGTGAGCACATGAGACGCCGCATGCAGGACGGACGCTGTCGCATCCCAGTGGGACACGGCGGATCGCTGAATCCCGATCCGCGCTCTGTGAACGTGAAACATAAGTTTGCCCATGATGGAACAACCACTCCGAGACTGATTGTGGACTACATGTATCCAGGTAATGATTAAATTGTGCTCTGTTCTGTATCTCAGCATTATGTAACATAAATGCCAACACGTTGTTTTGGGTTAGCCATATTGTACAGAATAGCAGTGGTATGTAATTAATGGTATGTAAGTGAGTGAATAGAGTTTAAATTTATATGGCACATATTCCAAAAAAACATGTAATGCACTCAGTACATTTTACTGTCATGATCTTGCGAAAAAATTATGTTTTTAGCAGGCATTTGAAAGTGTTGATATCAGTTCAGATTGACAAAGGCCTTCAGGCCGTGAATTTTAAGTCTGTGGGCCCATAGCAGCAGCAGTAGAATGGTACCATAGGATTAGGCATTGCAGAGTTTCCTTTACGACTGTTACTTTGAGTCGCATGAATATGCCTGCTAGCTGTCGTCTCATTGTGGCTATCAGTGGCTATGAGTGTGCAGACAGACAGGTAACATCTAGGGCTGTACCAAATATTCTATTGATATTCTATTCGGCCTGAATAGTAGTCCGAATAGTGTGTTCGTATTCGGCTGAATTGCAGTGCAAAAAATAGACCGAATACGAATAATAAGCATATGCCGTTGCCACTTGGTGCTTTTGCATATAGTCTCAAAGACAGCTGCTGTCAGCTGGCAGTCTCTGTAGCATAACGCCCACACGACGCTTTAAGGCTTTCCCTTAGCAGTTTAGTATATAGCATGTTTCGTTAGTGTCAGCAGTATTTGCTAGTATCATTCGTTTAACATGAATACAATTAAGATGACCGACTTGGATTTTTTCACAGCATGTGTGAGCATTAAATCCAGGGCGTTGTACATTGTGTTTGAACCTGCATCAGCTATTCATATTCTATTCGTATTTGGCTGAATAATAAAATGAATTATTCTTATTCGGCCGAATAGTAAAATCTGCTATTCGGTACAGCGCTAATAACATCTGTTGCAATAGTTGGTGAAATAACAGTTCAATTGCATTGCACAGACTGAACAAACTGAACTGAATGGAACTGGAGTATATCAGTGGAGTTCTGATAACTTCAGTTCAGTGAGTGAACTAACGTTTCTGTTATTTGTATTTCAGTTTATTTTGTGAAGTGCACAGTTCAATTCATGCCTATAGAATTACTACTATTGGTACTAATGCTGCTGCTGCTGACGATAATGCTAATGAGTGTATATGTAAACAGGCCATCATCACGGAGAGCTGCGTAAGCATGCCATTCTGAGACTGACGATGTGTGCCTTTGGAGCCCTTTTTCTTATCTTCATCATCATCGCCATCGTCAGTGTACGTATTTTTCTATCTTACCAGTCTATATATTTGTGTAATATTTTACGTACTACTGGCTCTTTCGTGCCTCCATGAAAGTTTGGACATTTCATGAAATGCTGTTTCGATAGTTTTACCGAATGTTCGACATCAGTGAAAGTATTGATGGCGTTGTTACAGTTAATTCATTCAAGATATGTCAGATGGCAATTGATTGAGCAATTAGACAGTTTCATTCAATCATCATCTTTGATTGTGGCGAAGAGTTGTTACATTCAACAGTATGTTCATTCACCACAATGATTGAGGCTGATTATTTCCAAAACTGTCCGACTGCTTGATGTACATGATTTGTGTCGTGTATTTTCATGATTTGTGCCAGTGACTTTCCCTATGGGGAAGTTTTGGTGAAAGTCGCAAAGTCGTCGTAACGGAATCTGGGCTTAAGGAAACTGTCGATGAAACTGCCAACGTGAATATCGTTCTTTAAAAGCTGTAGCATTTTCCATCTCAGATGACATTTTTATTAGCAGAAATAGCATCATCGTCATATGTTCAGTTGTATGAATATATTGATGTCATACAAGCATATGTTTCGGCATGTAGGTGATAGTGAGGTGCAAGCGAAACAACAGACTGGCTGCAGCTGCACAGTTCAAGCACCAGCCGTTGCCAAGCCCAACCATCTCAGAGAAGGTTGATTTTCATCTCATGTTATTGATTCACATGATAGGGTGACCACTGTTTTTCAAAATGGACTTACCACGACTTTTCCATGACCAAACAGATGAAAATCATGACCTATCTGCACAACATATTTTTCAAATACAAGGGGGTGGGCCGACTAGGAAGTTTGCGAGAGTATTGTGAGCTCCTTAGCAGATTCCGTGGTGGAGCCTTGGCTGCAAACGTATTTTTAGCGTAATTTGAGTCACACAGCAGCTCTAACAGAAATAGAAATGCACATTTTCTGTCCCAGATTTTCAGTAAGACAACCATAAAATCCATGACATTATGCTTATTTTCCACGACTTTTCCATTACTTTCCAGGACCAGTGGTTACCTTGACACAGTCTGGTGCAGCTTTGTAAATTTTCAGAAGGTGTATTATGTTTTTTTCAACTTGGACCACTATTGAGGCAGACTTAACAGGCTAGCAGCAAAGAATCATCAGAGTCACCATGGCCGAAATTTTAAGCAATTATTAAGTCAAGATATGAACAGAACTAAGGTCACTTTCTGGTCTCTTAACTAGGACTGGTGTTTAAGTGAGCTAGACAAAGAATGTTGTTGATGATGATTAGGGCTCAGAGTTTTCCGCGGAATTTCGAGCCGAGCCACAGAATTTGCCCATTTTTGTGGAACTTTATATTTCTGCGGAATTTTGCAATAGTTGAGAAATGACCGGCAATTAATACGATCTTTGGCTTAATGACGTAAATATTACTAATTACACACTGACTATATCACAGAAAAAATTGAACCGGACTGCGTAAAACTTTTCTGCATGTTGGTAGCATAATTCAGCGCAATGCCAGCCTTAAAGTTTCTTGACTAGATAGAGCTCAGTTTACTCACAAACGGAAGGCCGCAGTAAGCCACAGAATTGGTACAATTTCGCTGCGGTGAGCCACGGAATTTTGTGAACTGGCCTGCGGAATTTGGCAAATTGATTGTGTTGCAGAAGACAGCATTGTCATTCCCGTCAGGGACATTACACATTGTTACATCATTAGAACTTGTTGCTTTTACGCTCTTGTGTCAGTAGTGGTAATGTGAAGCACTTGTGCTTGTATCTTCAGTTGTTAGCTAGAATCTGAGTGTGGTATTTTGTCGGTTTAATGCAGGATCTGCTGGCCAAAGAAGACATGGCTGAGGCAGTTGTCATTGTCCAGGAGAAGCAGCCAATCGCATGAGCTGCAAGGCCTCGTTGCCTAGCATGTTTGTTGCCTAGCAACAGTCGGGGCACCTGCCTACAACATTTCTTCACTAATCTATGCTGCATGCGGTGTAGTGTTTTGTTTGCATTCCTGGATGAAATATTCATATATAAATATAGTTATTTACTTGGGGTACCATACAACTTCTAACAAGTGCCATAAAACCCCCAATTCATAATAGACCCGCCTACTATTGAAACATTGCCAGCATGCATACAGTACATTTTTCAAAACTGTAAATTCCATGTTCTACTTATGTCACAATACAGGGTGGGCAGGGGAAGCAGTTTCCATAAATTTTGATCTCTTGGAAAATTTTCACAGTTTTTTCTTGTCTAGTGCTTTTCATCCAAAAAATACTGAACTTAATGCTGAAAATCAATTCTCTGGGAATTTGGAGCTGCAAAATTGAAATTTTGGGAACATCTCATTTGTTGAAAAATTGCAATTTTTTAACGCCAACCTTTTAAACCCATGAATCTGCTGACTTCCGTACTGTCTAGACCGCTGCTTTACAAGACAGTGTTACTAACAGCATCGTATCCCATAACTCGGTACCCAGCTTGTATTAAAACCTGTGAATATATCCCCAGCTTGTATTGGAAGTTTGTGGTATTCATTTACATCACAAGATTGTTTTTCTGCTTCAGACGCTTAATTTGTTATTCACTGCAGTTGAAGTGTTATCGTTTTCTTTCAATTACAATTACCACAACTGTGGACTGACAAGAAGGTAAATAGCTTACTAAAGAATTCTCATAGTTTGGACTAACTATTTGTGATTTATATTGTAATCTAAATGCATATTCAAGAGTGTCTACATCTTAAGACACCGTAACAGCATATGATGGCTTTGTAAACTATACTACGCTGTGGGGCATAAAAAAAACACACCAAAATTTTTTTCCATCATAACTTGAAGAAAAGTGATCCAATTTTAATAGTTTTTGGTATGAATATTCCTGATACAACTGGCTCTCAAATGACTGTTTAGTTTCCCACCTCACCCATTGTCTGTTTCTGCACTACCCAAGGAAAGAAAACAAACAAAATATTGCATTTTTAACCACTGGTATTATTGCTTAATGAAAAAACACACATTTTGTCCATATTTTTATCATTTTAGCTGATAGTTTATCTAATTGTCCATTTTTAGCTGCCTATAAAATGTTTGAAATGTTGGCCCACGAACTTGGCTCGGAGACACTTTCTCCATTCGTTGATAATGTTCTGCTCCAGACCAATCCAGACTTCACCAGTCGCTTCTTGAGTTCATCAATATTCCTGAATGTTAGAATATTCAATAGACGTGCTGCTGTACAGCAGTCAAACCTTGTAACTGATTGGCTGTTGGTGGCCACCTATCCGGAAAGATGGAATTTTATGTAAAGTTTTTTTTGTTGATTTAGTGCATATTTTTCTGTTCTGTTTTAATCGGGTAGTGCAGAAGCAGATGTTGGGTGAGGCGGGAACTGAACGGCCATTTGATGGCCAGTTGTGTCATGAATATGTGTACCAAAAATTATTAAAATTGGACAACCCTTCTTCAGATTATGGTAAAAAAATTGGCGTTTTTATGCCTCACAGTGTACAATTTGTATGACTGTGACAAAACTATTATAATCAAAGTTTGCTATGCTTTTTAGAGCTATCTGTAGTTCTGTACATTATTTGTGACATGATGCACAAATTTAGCATTTGCTCAAAACTGCCTAAAGGGTATTCAGTTTTGATCTGTCAGTCAAATGCATCTGCTTAATGTTTGGTTGTGAGCAATTAAGAAATGTATAAAAAATAATGAAAAAAAACAACAGAAACAGAAATCAGCATGTTAAAGATTGTAAAGCATGTGTAGTATATTACACGGTGTTTCATAAAAAGGCACCCTTTTTCTTTCTTTCATAATTCACTCAAATGATGACCAATTCACACGAAATTTTCAGCATTTGCAGCTGAAGAAATACTAATTCAAAACATTTTAGCAAAATGTGGCTGCCAATTAAATGTTCTTTGCTAGTCATGATGTAATGCTGACGTCGGTACACACTTGCCGTTTGCCGTGGGTACAAACTTGCTTGTCGCGACCAATGCTAAAAGTTGCTGAATAGCTGCCCTGCATCGATGGTAAACTTCATCTGGTTCAGTGATGTCAAACGGTTGAAATTTCACTATTGCACCCACAAAAAACACCCAAAGTGATCACTTTTACACGTGGGGATAGCTTGACTTTTACACCTTCCAGCAAGACCGTGCACCAGCACACAACACTTGCGAGGTGGTTGAGTTTTTAGATTGCAAGTCGCCTGATTACATGCCACCGTGTTTTAAATTTAAGTGCTGATACGATGAACGTTTTTCACCAAACAGAGAAAGTTCCCCATCAAAACACGTTAGCAACTGACAGCACCGGTTGATACAGGCAGGCTTGTACTCACAACTGACATCAGCATTACATCACGACTGGCAAAGAATATTTAACCAACAGCCACATTTTGTCGAAATATTCTGAATTAATATTTCTTAGCTACAGCTGGTAAAAATTTTGTGTAAATTGATCACCATTCAACTGAGTTATGAAAGAAACAAAAAAGGGTGCCTTTTTATGAAACAACGTGTAGTTTGGCTTGTATCACAAAGTATGACGTGATGTATTGTATAATTGTTGTTGCTGCATTTGATGTATTGATATAGCACTTCAGCTACACAGGGTGACCTACCTACCGAGCTTTTTAAAGATACTGCTAAACATTCATTAGACTTTTCCCGATGCTTTGACTTAAATGGCAGTCTTTCGACTATTACACGCAGATACTGAAACTCAAACTCAAACAACACCAGTTGCCGTGAAAACTACTATTTTGACAGAATGTCATTTTTCCAATTTTTCCGCATTACTATTGTAAGTGGTCACCTTGAGTATTATTACAACATTTTGTTCTGTGGTTGTTGGAGGATGTGCCTACAACTATACTCATACTAAATACACTTATACTCATGTTGTTAATTTTCCAGTAATTTGCAGCACAGTTTTATTTCTGCTGAATTAAACCAACATCTAAATTCATTAGTTTTTTGTATAATTTTATTCATATGCATCTTTTAATTAACTGATTTGCTGTTGTTCATCTAGTGAATATGACATCTGCATATGATTAGCTGTTTGTGGAAGAAATGCTAACAAAAAGTTACTGGTGAACTGACAATGATGAAATAAGTGATTCTGATATTCATTCTTAAAGTGTATGCTAGAATTACTGCCTGTAAAGTAAGCGGTTTTTGTTGTATGTTTTATTGATGTTTTTCTGCTACTTTTGCACCAGAAATATAATGCACTTGAACTGATAAACTGCTGTTGTGTTATTACTGTGCGAAATTTAACACACCTTTTGTAACAAAATGGTTTTATTTAACAGAAAAAAAAACGAACAATACCACTCCAAACTGCGCATCAGCTACAGTTCATCGCAACAAAAAAGCCACGTATAACCAAACTGTATCTTCAGTCCCAGTGGTTACTGAAATTAAAACCCATGTGTATTCTTTGAATTTTCTTGAAACCAAATAATGCAATCTGTATGGAAAATAATGCAGTATTGTCTTTTGATACATTTACACATATCAGAAGTAACAAAAAGAAGTTATATACACCGTGAATATATTTGAACTAACGTGTTATAACGTGGTTCTCCAGTCATTAATGTTAAGTGACTTTATGATCATCAGTACCTCACTTGAGCATTATTCAATTTCAGGGTGACCTTTCCATTCCAATAAGATAATGTGCAAAGCCAGCAGTAGTACAACAGTTCCTCTTAACATGCCGGAAAAGTTTTTACAACAAACAGCCTATATCACATTTTCTTGCCAAACGAAAAGCTGAAGTACAGTTAACATATCTTCTCGACATGAGCATCAGCAGAGCATGCCATTTTTTGTGAATTTACCCAGAATTTTTCAGGACAATAAGTTGATGAACAGCAATCCCGCAGCCCGGGACAACACGGCAACACAGAAGACACATCTACGAGGGTCATTCAAAAAGTTTGTAGACTCATATTGTTAGCCAAATAAGACGTGCATCATATTTTGCTACTTTTTAACATAGTTATCTGCACTAAAAATCTACAGTGAAAGCCAAGATTTGTAGAAACACTGGGCTAGTGTTTCTACAAAGCTCAGATTCCACTGTAGAAGAATTTTTAATGTTGCTTTTCCAGCTATCATGGCAATTGCTGCTTTGCTAGCTGAAAGACCATGAAAAATTGTTTTCTACTGTGGAATCCAAGCTTTGGAGAAACACTGGACCAAGTGCATTTCAGTTGCAGGGGGCTATGTTGAAAAGTGACAATATAACATGTAAATATCATTTGCCTAACTGTCAGTCTATAAACGTTTTGAATGACCCTCATATAGCAGAACAGAGTGCAGCAGTTTTAGACGGGTTTGTAGTCCAGTTTTGTCTCTAGCTTCTTGTTGTCGGAAATCTTGCGAACGCCTTTCAGAAAGTCCTCTTCAATGACGTAGTCCCGCTCAGCACGGATAGCAAACATCCCTACAAAGTCACACAAACTGTCAATGTTTACCCCAAGTCAGTTTTAACGGTTGTAATATCACAAAAAAAAACATCAGCAAAATTTAATTCCCTACTCCTTAGCTAGTTGCTTTTTGGACAACAGCCTTGAACAAAAGTCCCAGTAGTATTACACACTGTGTTATTATGATTTATTTTTGTGTATTATTTTGGAATTATTACTATACCTAGATTTGTAGCTGATCTTGCTGTGGTACACTCATTGTAGTGCTGAATTAAGTGATAAAGTGATGAAAGATTTAAAATTTTACAGACAGCTTACAATGGAAAAGTATAACAAATTCAATTCAAGAAGTAGCCAACAGACAGGCATGTTCAGGGTCATAGAGGTTTTTGTGAGAATGTGCTCTATGAAATCACTTTTACCATCTGAATTACCATATCACACTTATCGTCTGCATTTATAACACCAAGCAATTTCATTCAAATTGCTCAGTGATTTCAGTTACAGAAACTAGGTGCAATTTATAACAATGGAGAGAAAACATTGCACAGACTCCATATTCGTTTGATGATACCATTATCTCATTCACATGCTACTCAAAGGTCACTGATTAAACCAATATAGGAAGAAGGCAGTTATGAAGACGATGCAGAAACATACCGGCTTCTGTGCAGACATTACGTAGGTCAGCACCATTGAAATCATCTGACAGCTTCACTACTGCCTCCCAGTCTATACTCAAGACATACGTGGCAAATATCAAGCTTTTGTCACATTGCTAAAATGTTAAAGTGGTGTATAGCTGTTAATAGGAAACGCATCTCGATTCATCTACCCCAGAGGGATGGAAGGCTAAGTTGAGGTAGGCACTAGGCAGCTAGTAAAGTTACATACTGAGATGATTTACATGCTTGCAGGCAGTCACCCATCCAAGTCTTAACCTGCCTAAATGTACAGCAACTTCGTTGATCAGACACAATTAGGGAATTCATTCCCGGGCTCCCATTTCGAGGGCACCCGGGATTCCCGGACTTTTTCATTCCCGAATTCCCGGGAATGAAAGCAGCTAGATTCTCGGGGAAATCAGGAACAGCGAACAGCTGGCGCTGGTCCAGCACCAGCAGTCTGTCCATGTGCAACAGCCTGTTCATGGCGGATTTGACAGTTGCTGCACCAGCGACGTGCTAGTGATTCATGACGAAGACGAGGAGTATATCGTAAACATGAGACTGTGCGCACCACCCCTGCCCACCTGTGCTGGCTGTGAATGCTGATGGAACCAAGCGATAGCAGCAGGCAGCTGGAGAATGTGACCAGGATGGTAGCGACTTAACGAGGGTAGTGTGAATAACAGTATCAATGGTACTGCTAGAGCAACTCATTTGTCTGACTTCCAATCATTGTTCTGTTCCTCCTTGAATCTTTGGCACTGACTGACAGTAGACTCTACTTAAGCACTGATAGGTTGGCAGCTCAGTGTCATGGAACCGCTCTACGGTATATAGTCCTTTGCTGTCATTAACAGTATGGTAAACCTGTGACGATGACGAGTGACTAGCTAAATGCTCAAACAGATTGCTCAAGCCACGGCACACTGGTGTGGTCAGCGCGAAGACAGCAGCATTAGTTGGCCTAGCATCTGGCTTCTCCTTCACAAACCCCAGTTCAGCCGGTGGCAGACTAGCCGTGTGATGCACTGCCCTGAACCGTACACCCGTGTGGTGTGCGCGCTGAGTTGGAGGAGGGGCCCATGTTATTAATGTGTATGACGGGGTATCAGCTGCCCAGCCCACAGCATTCGGGCAGCAGCACGTCATGTTCCTGCGGTGATACTGACAGCTTTTCATAGCACCACTGCGCGAGTAATACTACAGTAAACGTCATTCCGGGCGCCCGTCCCGGGAATGAATGTGTCCATTCCCGAATTCCCAGGAATGAAAAAAGGGGTCCGGTATTGAATTCCCTAGACACAATGTGTTAGTGCTATGTCAGGCCGCCAACGCAGTATCATTATATCATTGTATCATAATTAGAACTTTGTCTAATTATCGTGCCTTACTGGTAAGAAATTAATCATAATCACAGTCTAAACCAATGCCATCACACTCAAGACTTGTCACTGCAACAGTGCAGTATAAAAATATGATACTAAAAGTAAACTCGTTCGAAAATACAATACAAAGTTCATAAAACATAAGGTACAATGCTATCTGTAAATACTAACAAACAATAGAATAAAAGACTTCAAATTTCTCAAATTTTGTATGGCATATGCAGCGTTTGAAAGTCTTTGAAGATCACGGTTGAGAATGCTTCTCAGGCAGAAAAAAGTGGAGATAAATAAAAAAAAGTCAAATGACTTCACTGCATGTCAATGTACAAAAAAATGTACAAAAACATAAATAGACATCACAAACCGATTTCTCCATGCTTTGCAATAGGTGCCGCATGAATTTTCATGATTTCCATTCGAGCCTGTTCATTTGGCAATGGAATTTCTACAGCAGCACAAGCAAACGAACCAATCACCATCCTATGTCACTACGCTGCAGAAAACTATGTGAAGATGAACAAGAAGCTCAGCTCTCTCTAGGATGGGCCAACTGCACTGCCAATATCCGAAGGCCGGCATCTGACTAACACTGAACATCTGTTCCTGTGCTCTGACCGCCCAACACAACCGAAGACCTATAGGACGACCCAGATGCGGTGGCTGACTTCCTCGAGCTAGACAACTGAAAGCAGCTGCTGCTGGACTACAAAAACATCTGACTGCCAGTTGCGGAAAGAAATTGATTTCCTAGTACAGTCTCGCGTATGTTACGGTGCTAATGCTATACTGAATGCTACAATCAATGATAGGATACGATATGGTAATTCGGTAATATGGTAAATCAACTTTGCATACAAAATTGCGGCCAAACAGCTGCAGATAGAAACATGGTTTCTATTAACAACCTATAGGAAATCGTCATCGCTGTACCCAATGGTACCATCGCCAACCCCCTATGACGTACCATTTATCCACAATACATGTGTTACAGACGAAAAAGACAGACAGCACAGTCGGCAAAAAAGCATTATATGCCATTTCTTTTGACAAAGCTGCAAAAATTATGACACACTTAGTTGTGAATATGCAGTCAACATTCTACAATAAAACCACAGTGACAGTGAATTGAATAAGAATACAATGACTCCTTTCTTCCAAGATTCTGGCATTTTTCTTCCATCTCTATCCGCTCTCAGTCCACACTAGTCCGGAACTAGCCCAGTGATCACAAATCTGCAGACATATTATAAATCCAAAGACGTCTAACAAAAGTGGAGCAGAAATGATGAAAGCAATAGAATGATCATTTTTTGATCACCAATGACAAAAGTTGATGTTACCTATTTTTCGATCCAGTCTGCCAGGCCTCAGTAATGCAGGGTCCAATGTATCAGGCCTGTTAGTCGCCATGATCATCTTCACTTGACCGAGAGCATCAAACCCGTCCATCTGATTCAACAGCTGAATAAAAAATACAAACAATATATGGTCAGTCGGACGAGAATAATTTAAAAATTTTAACAGACCTACAAAAAGATTTCCGCTTATTTCAAACTATAACATTGGTTTAAATTCAGGCATTTAGCAAAAAAAAAGCCCAGCTGTCGCTAGGATAGCCGACAGTACTGGCTGTCAGTGACCTTCAAGGTCATCCAGGGTTAATGATTTTTATTTCATCGGCAAGGGTGTATGCCACTTCCAATTAATGATTAATAGTAACCTTGACCCTATCTCTGACCGTTTCCGAGATATGGCCAGTTTTCCATTGAATTTCCTAGCCCCTTTATTCAACCCCAATTTGAAAATGTTCCCCTTCCACAAAATGGCCGAAATTTTCCATGCATAAGTTTAACGGACATGGCTAATTATTTGTGCAGAAAGTTTTCCGCCACGACCTAAAGCTTAGCCACAATACATCCGTTACGAACAGACAGATGGAGAGACGGACAGACAGACGACAACTCGTACCAATAGCTCAACCGTTACTTAAGTACGGTCGACTAAAAAAGTACAAACACTACCTGAGACAAAAACCAAAAAAAAGGTGACACACAAAGAATGATGACATCAACATGTGGCCCAACGCATCCATCAGAATACAGTTAAACTAAAGCTGACAGACAGCAGAGAGATTTTTAAAAAATATTACTTTGAACCCATTGACAATTGACATTTTGCCACAAACCTCCATAAGAGTTCTCTGAATTTCACGATCAGCCGATGTACCTTCTGAGAATCTGCGGCCACCTAAACAGATATAACAAGAAGCTCAAATGTCACAACAAACACCTCTGTTTTCTCCTCACAACAAAAGCCTCTGTTTTCTGTGAATTAGTCGGAATTACTGTGAAACTCTGCATACAAAACAGAAATTCTTCTTTCAGAAATGCACATTTTGTCACTATGCACTTCCTACGAAACTTTTAGCTTTTCATATTTTGCCCGTTAGCTCTGCAACACTGAACTCCATATAGCTCAAAGTTCATTGCTAGTCTCAGTTTAAAAACAAAGACCAACGAATCATTACTTGCTATCGGTCAGTTAGCAAATTAAGAGCAATTTTCACTACTGGCGGTGGTGTTCCACGTTGTCAATACAAAACATATTTTTGTGATAAATCTGCAATCTCCACATCCCTATTCTTTGTAGGCTAACAGCCTTTCAGTGTCCTGGTTAAATGGATAATGAGAACAAATCAAATATGATTTAATAAGTACAGTTATTTTCTGTATATCCCTAATTTACACAGTATGATTAGGAACAGTAGAAAACTACAGCAAAATGGTTGAAAAACATGACAAACTTCGCCAAAATCGTGGCAAAATAACTGCAAAGGCATGGCATCACGTCACAGGCCTGAAGACCATTATGCAGTCTATAAAACTCTTGAACATCTAGCATTGACAACTGTCATTACATACAATGCAAGGTTTTCGTCTGTAAAATTTCGTTGCCCCAGAGCAATTAAACTAAAATGTACTGGTGAACTCTGCACTCTGCATCAGCATAATTCCCCGAAATGCATAAGTATCGGACAGCAAGCAAAGATAGCATAGGGACCCGCTCCCAACTTGAGAAGCAAAAGTAAATATTTTTGTGTTAAAATCACACAATAAACTACAAGTTATGCTGATTAAAAATGAAATATTATATTATTGTAAAAAAGCCACATTTTGGCAAAAAAAACTGACAAAACAAGCATAAAATGACAATTTATCGAAGATATATTTTTTAGAACTATAGAAAATAGTGTTAGTAGACATCGCAGACATTTTCTGACCTATGGCATCAATTTCATCCATGAAGATAATGCATGGCTGGTGATCTCGAGCATAGCTAAACATTTCACGAATCAGCCGAGCGCTTTCTCCAATGTACTTGTCAACTATGGCACTCGATACAACCTGCATAGTAAAATCGACCAAACTAGTTTGGTAAAATGTGGAATCGCTGTCCGCACAACTGCTCGACAGTATTTGCCAGATGCCAGAGCTCAGCAATTTGTGTTATTGCATGTTTTGTCTTGGGTTCAAATCCCCAAATATCCCCTTGTCCTGGAGTCAGGAATCTCCACCTGACACAATGTGTCATTGTACCTGCCTAATCGCATCTTCACTGCGTCCCAAAAAGCCAGCCAGCCACGTGGGTGGGTACACGAGGAAACGAAGATGCTGACATCGCTGCTAAGGCAGGACCGGATGTCGCCATCACCAGCATGAGACTTCCAGTTGGCGATTTGTTAACTTGTGTCAACCAATTGTGTGTTAAAGAATGGCACTAACTGTGGAACCAGTGTATATCTAATAAACTTTACAGTGTGCAACCAGTAGTTGGTCGCAGTGTTAGTTCGTCACTGGGCCGCTACGACTCAGTCCTCATCAACCGTCTTCGAATTGGTCATATAAGACTTACAAATTCTTATCTCCTAAAGGGAGAGAGTCAACCAGTATGTGAAGCTTGCCATTCTCTGCTCAGAGTTAAGCACATTTTGGTAGACTGCACCCGTTACAGTGCAGCACGTCAGAGATATTTTGGAGTGGACACACTCAAGAACGTTTTTGAAAATGTTGCATCTCGCAACATCATCGCTTATGTTAAAGATATCGGCTTTTACAATTGTATATACATTAGCTTAATAGCCTTGATCTCAATAAGTATTTTAACTTTGCTTTTAATACGTATATTAAATGCTTTTAATTAATTTTAACCACAAATGGCACTAACTGGCCTATTTTGTACTGATGTGCCGTTAAGAAATTACTCACTCACTCACTCAAAAAGCCAAGGCACTTTTATTTTCTGAACAGCTACTCAGTATGAATTCATTGCTGTAAATGGCAAAAATACGACATCTGCATTTCACAAGGTAATGTTGCAACAGCATTAAGATGAGATGGGTAAAATTATAGTTGTTTACGTCAACTTTCTTCTTGATGATGCATGCCAAAAATTATTATAGTAAGACAATTAATATGGCACAGTAGACTAGTGACCTTGAGAAAGTTGGCATCAAGCTGTGAAGCCACAGCACGGGCCAGCAGGGTTTTGCCGGTGCCCGGAGGACCGTAGAGCAGACAGCCTTTGGGCGGGGTGATGCCAACTCGCTGGAACAGCTCTGGGTTCATCAATGGCAACTCTATCACCTGAATACAGCAGTTACAATAATCATTTTCACCGCAATACTGACACTTTACATTGCATTCTTGACTGATAACTCACTGCTGGCTGCTGGCTATACAGCCTGCCTTATTTCTTCGCATCTGTCCATCTCAACTGACCATCTTGTTGTGTGAACGACTGCAGCAGCTGCACAGGCCTAATGCATCTACACTGTGTCGAAAATAACCTCACAAATGGCAAACATCATATCATAATAATGACAGATCCTAAAAAACCCTCATGACAAAACCCCCCTATCTGTTAAGTACCAGTGCATATTATTATCAACAATATCACAATGTGTCTCTTTGGACACTGTATTCCTCATCAATAGCAGTACAAATAGCAGCAGTGGTAACGACAGCCAGAACTCTGTGTCTAATGGCTTGTCTCTTAGGCACAATGCCACACATATAAATAGTTACTGACTTACTGATGATTACAATACAATTTATAATAATGACAAAATGTTCATAATAATGCAAATGGCAATAATTTACAATGATAACTCTCACTATCGCAGCAATAAATAAAGCACTACAGGCACATACAGTAATTTATGTTAATGCCACTTCTTCACTTATGAATACGCATTTCATACACATAGTACTATAATAATCTGTTAGGATCTAGCAATACACATGCTGATATTAACACTTACAATAATTTACAACAGCCAAATTTACAGTGTAAACAAAGTTATAAGAAAAAATCCAGAATGCAGACCTCTCGTAGTTCACGAATCTGCTCTGAAAGTCCACCGATTTCTGCATAAGTCACATCACCGGCATTCTCGATGGACATGTTGTAGACAAGAGGATCAACCTCCCGTGGCAGATATCTGCAACGTCAGCAGTGATAGCCATCATTATTACACTCTGTGTGTCCACAGATGTCTACATAACTCAAATTATGGCATTTTTAAAAATGTCAACGATGGACAATAGACATCTTGTAAACAAGAGCATCCATCTCACTTACCCCTGTCCTCCAATAGACAGCATTATGAGACTGATGACTGTCTGGAGGATAACAGAGAAGACTATTCGAACTACCATTATGTTAATTACATATGCACACATATAATGGAGTTCTTACAATTTTAGGTTTAGCTTGTTTTTTGTATCTTGTGTTTTGTGTTTCTGTAAAGGTTAAACTTACTGTTCCATTATTATGTGTTTGTGTGCATTTTGCCTGAAAAGGCTGTCCCCGAAATGACCAATACTGTGTCGGGTGGGACGTTAAACCCTACTCACTCACTCACTCCATCATCTCACTTGAAAACATCAACAGCAAGCAACAGCCATCATCAACATTACACTTGTACCAGTACCCAACTTTTGTTAAATATTTCTTTTATTACAGTGAACACACGAGAAAAAATGAGACAAAATCACCAAGGGCAAATCTGCCAATTGCCACTAACAACTAGTGAGAATAGAATGTTTCGGTCAATAGAGAATGCCTGACATCTATCACAACATGTAAATAAACTCACAACATAATCAAAAACATAACACAACCACCACAGAGGCACAGTGTGAGTGGCAACATATTACTTCAGAAAATGCTAAAAACAAGTCCAAAACTTAAATCAAATTCTTCAACGTCAAGTAAAAACTAGTATGATGCACTGCACAATTTTGAGAGCAAATCCGATGAACCTTGATGTCACCTAAGCACATTTTCAGTCTGTTTCATGTACTAACATTACAATTATAACATATTGTTAGAAAGCAATTTAAAATAATCACTAACAGCTCCAGTTTGCCAATCAAGAGTTCATGCCAGCATCAAACAAAAGTCACAAACCTCATGATGGTAAGAGTCGTCATGTCAAGTGCAACTCTTGTTCCAGCTTTCAACTTGGTCTTATCAAGCTGACGCCGACAACCAACGACATACCGCGGGCCATTTGTTGCCTTCACAATGACTACAAAATACACATCCACTTTTTGTTTAGCCAGAGAAACTTCTGTATTAAGGAAAAATCAAAATATCAGAAGCAATGAACATGTACTAATTATCAATGCATTAAAATTACAAAAAGTTAATTCTAGCTAAAAATCACAAAAAAGGTTTAGTTACTTGTAAAACATACAATATCAACCTCTCACCGATCTCTTCAGATAGCGCTACTGAGTCTCATAATGTTACTTATCAAGTCATCATCCACTCACGATAGCTTAATTTGACACAGCAAAATCTATCTCAGCCTAGGGATGCTAATTTTCGAGAGTTTTATTTCTGGATACGAGAACGGGACTCAACGCGTACTCGACTGACCTTAGCATATCTGCAGCCACAACAACTGTTGGCAGTCCCTCACTCCTCACGGAAAAATCGCGACTCCCTTTCACCATTAAAGCTGGAGTACCAGGCTGTAGAGATATTTCAGGGAGAGATGCGAGCCCTGACGAGCGAGAAATATAATTCTCAAGCTCAAGAATTTTTTTCAAGTCTTGAACAAGTCGAGTCTTGTTAACATCCCTACCTTAGACAAACTGAGAAATAACAACTAATATAAACTTGTTATGCACAGAAAAAAAATGGAAATTTATACTAAAACAGACTTACATTTGTCCTCAGTCAGCTGCTTAAGGACTTCACCAACAATCTACAGTGACAAAGTGAGTCAACTTATACTCAGTAATAATTCATTTTCACTCAATCACCTCTACAGCATGCAGTATACACACTGCAACTGAAAAACTACAGAAAAGTCATCACTCAATGAATCAGGCTAGTTGTCTGTCCAATGCAGTGCATAGCATTGGACAGAGTATAAAATCACCTGAGTGTCCGTGCGTCCGTGCGTGCATACGTCCGTTCGTGCGTCCAACTTATCTTAAGCTATCTTCCTTCCACCTTCCCTTTCCCTTTCTCTTCCCCTTTTCCCTTTCCATCTTCTTTCCCCTTCCCCTTTCCCTTCCTTTCCCCCTTCCACTTTCCCTTTCCCTCCACCTTCCTCTTTCCCTTCTTTCATCTTTCTTTCCATGTCCACATATGTGCGTCCAATATTTGAGGCGCCATATCTCCATAACAGTGCCAGGTGGATAAATGGTCACCATGGACCATTTATAGTAAAGCCCTGGTGACAAATCGAATGGTATCGTGACTGACAGTATTTATTGTTTAGTTATAATAATAGTGAAGGATGTCAGTAACATTGCTGCTGTACAATTGAAAAATGACCTTTTTGATGTTTTTCTACCAGTCTAAACAGCTCACTGACTATTTATATGCACATACACTGTAAACTATCGAAATGCATTGGACAGATTCAGTGTTCGTATGAACATTATCTTGTTAGTCCGCCCGGAAACGATAGTTTTTGGGAGGACTTAAGTTTTACCACAGATGTTTTTTTTCAACGCAAGATCTCCGAGATGCGTGGGCTGACCAGCGTGAAATTTTGCACGGTGATCAGTACTAGGCCCAATTTTATAATGCTGGTCCAAAATTTGGGGGGGCCCACCCCAAAAAAATTGCAGAGGCCAAAAACATGCAAAATTTTGATTTTGGACGACTTTGAAGTTCGACAACGAATATCTCCGAAAAAGATGAAGATATTCAAAATCGGATAAATATGTTATTTACCGCGATTCCTCCTGCGTTAGGCAAAACAAGTCCGGTGAAGTTTGGTCCAGTCACCTTGGAGATCTCGATGTGAAATCGTACCCACCTAAAGTGCATTTTTGGAGGAGCATATTTCGGCCCTTAGGGGGTGCTGTGCCCTCAAATTTTTGCACCCGCTAGAGAATGATCAAGTCTTACTAGTGCACCCCCACTGGTGATTGGGACCCCCCTTACAACTTTTTTCAAAAGGGAGTCAAAAATTGGCTTCAAATGTAGCGTATTAGCTGCAAGAACTTTGGAGCCAAGGGGAGTAGCTTTATGAGATTTTGCCACATGACGTGCAGCTAGATGGGGGTGATAACACGGGTACAACTTTAAGGGAACACCGCCCCCTTAAAATTTGGGAGGGCAAAAAAGTCCAAAATTTAGTACGTTTTACGACAACATTCAAGTTTGATGGCACATATCTCTCGACTGGATAGAGACAAGCGGTAAATGGCGTTATCAAGTTATCCAACCCCGCACTGAACATAAGAAATTTGATAAAGTTTAGTCCACCACCACGCAGCTAATGTTTACCCACCCAAATCAACTTTTTCGAAAGGTCATATTTTGACCCCTAGGGGGTGCTGCGCCCCCAAATTTTTATATGTGCTAGAGAATGACCAAGTCTTACTAGCGCACCCCACTGGCGACGGGGACCCCCTTTACAACTTTTTTCAATAGCTGCAAGAACTTTGGAGCCAGGGGCAGTAGCTTCATGAGACTTTGCCACGTGAGGTGCTGCTAGATGGGGGTGCAACTTTTGGGGGTCACTGCCCCCTTAAAATTTGGGAAGGCAAAAAACGTCCAAAATTTAGTACGTTTTACAAATTTCGAGTTTGACAGCAAGTATCTCTGGAAGGAATAAAGATATCAACAAGCGGTAAAAAGTATTATCAAGTACTATTAATCATGCGTTGAATAAAAAAATTTGGTGAAGCTTGGTCCACTAACACCAGACATTATGCAGCTAATGTTTACCCACCCTAGGTTGACGGTGCGCGTTTTGTGTATGCTAATGCATTTGAGTGCGTGTCACCTGACTTTGCTACCAGGGGAATTTTACCCCCTTTGAATTTTCCCTTTATTGGACTTAGGATGCTGGGTGGACTCGCGTTGGGCTTTGCCCCAAATTTTTATACTAATATAATCACTCATTATCTTTATCATTCTTGCTAGCAATGACATAGCCAACACTGAAAAAACATACATAACATAATAATTAAATATATGTTAATATATGTTTATTGGTACCGGTAGTAGTATTTCTAATTTATCCAGTACATGTGAAACCTATTCCGTATCTTCTACAATGTATAACACTACTTTCACTGTAAAATATGCATTAAGTGCATATATACTGTATTGTGTGCACTACTAACTTACTCACTTACTTACTTATCTCCATACTTCCTATTAAATGTTAATATTAAATATTAAACGATGTCCACCATGACAACTGGCAATAACATGTATACTGAAATTCTGACATTTACGCTAATTATCATGGAAAATCAATGCTGATCAATACCTGGCCGACACTCTGCAATGCCTTCAGATCATTCTCGGACTTGTCGTACTGCTTTGTCAGCTCCTTCAGCTGTTCACGCACTGCAGCAGAATGTCACAGACAACCAACACTAATCAAACAAGAACATCACTTTCATTTGGTAGCACTAAATACCGACAACTACCAAAAACAACAGAAAAACTACCAACTTTTTTTGGAACTTTTCAGTTAGCGTTAGGGTTTAGGGTTAGGTTTTCAGCAGCAAAAACTACCAAAAACTACCGTAAACGTTTTCGGTATTTAGTGCAACCCCTTCATTCAGCAGGCATGCAATTAAGTTGGTTTATTGTGTTTTCTTGGTTTTGTAGGCAAACAAAAAGCTAGTGTCAAAAATCGGTGCTGGTCTGAAATAGAATACCCTGATTTAAGCAATAAGATTAGTGTTAGGGGATAGAGTTAGGGTCAGGTTTGAAGTTAGGGTTAGGTCAATCTTGAGCACAACCGTTATTAAAAATTTAAACAGAAAATGGCTGTCCTGTACTCCTGTGGTACATTAGCATTGTGTTGCAATTTTTTAACAAAAGACTAAACATTCAGGAAGTCGATAAATTTCAATTTCACCATTAAAACAACAAAACTGAATGTAAAGATCATGAGTCTGCTGAGGTATGTCACATTGCTTAAATCAGAGTAACCAATTTTGGACCAGCGCCAAACAATCATCAGCGTTTGCTGTAACTTAAAATAAAAAAATGACTGCATCATCTTACGGTGTTGAATGATACTGTTGTATAAAACTTGCCACCACTGATGTGACTCAACAATTTTGACTGAGCACTGAACAACGACGACTGTGCAAACAATTCAAAACACACCGATAAGAAAACTTACTTTCTTTTAGCCTCGCCTCCAGTTCTTTGTGTTCCAGCAGTTTCTTTCGATAGTCCTGCAGTATTTTCTCCCTGGCGACAGTCGCCGGGTCTGTAGGTATAGGACTCGCAACGCTAACAGCAGCCATGTTGTTTTATTTACTTTCATCGAGACCAAAGAATAACTATCAAGCTGATGCGAAAAGTGATGTTACAAACTAAGAAAATACTCAATCGAAAAAAAATACAGTCAATTGTTCAAAATTGGTAATGATATTGTGGGCCTATATAACAGTGCGTTGTAGGGGGTCGGTGATAGTACCGTTGGTTGGACGACTAAAAATTCCTAGAAGCTGTTTTAATAGTAACCATGTCTCTATGTGCATTGTGCAGCGGTTTGACCGCACTTCTGAATGCAAAGTTGCCTGTAGCCCTCATTCATGTGCGTCAAATTAATGTATCGTATCTTAGCGTTGATTGTAACGTTCGACATAGCAGCGTCACCATAGCGTGTATCCATGGGACTGTAGTCCTTTTTGGGTGTTGTAATATATGTGTTTTAACGCAGAATGTCATTTTAAATGGATAAATAAATGAGCAAATTGTGTGTGTGTGTGTGTGTGTGTGTGTTGTATGTCATGAATAGTGTCAGCAGTAGTCACCAGAGGACACCTGTAGGCGACAGTCATCCAGCAACAGATGTCACTAGAGCTACTGTCACAAGTGTAA
>Ga0209367_1001154_pt1 | contig 31317 bp, 29 predicted proteins | sample WorMetLIZISLAND2_FD_187412 | JGI IMG/M metagenome (GOLD analysis project Ga0209367, IMG submission 187412) | Marine gutless worms symbiont microbial communities from Max Planck institute for Marine Microbiology, Germany - Olavius geniculatus... ...
CCTCCCGCCCCTCATAACTCTAATTTCTGGCACTACCTAACCGCCTAGTAGTCTAAATGTCAGATACTAACAAACTGTAAGCAACTGGCAGATGTAGAACAGCGTGTAAAACAAGTTTCTAATGCCACATTAGAAATGTCCCGCAACGTTAAAGCTAGTAAAGAGCAAAAAGAATGTTTTAAATAGCATTTAGAAGCGTCACAGACAGTCACGAAACATAATCCAGATACTAGGCCTCAGCCTGACACTAGAAAAATAAGCATCGTACGTTGAACTTTCTAATCGACCGTCAAAATTCTATATGCACAATCACTCATAAATCAGAGAGAAAAACGATCACGATCTACATACAAATACGATATGACGATCACAGGGGCATCTACACCATATGAACCTTGCAGCAAAATACACCAAGAAAAAATTAGGGAGAACGTTTTTAGAAAATTAGGGAAAAAGTTGAATATTATAATTCTGCAAGTCCATAAAGATGGCGACGTGTAACTCGCTTACTTACCTTTTTGTGTTGGAAGATGTCGATGCGATGCCACGTGCCGTCGCTGAGTTTATCGAGGCGATGTCGTCCATTCCTGTCTCTGCCGTCCACCGTCAGCCGAGTCTCTCCTGAACTCATCACAATACCACAAACACCTGTAATTCGTCGTCACTTACTGCGTGCTCTCACAAACGTCTACGTGGCAGAAATCTGCAAGAAAAATCGTGTAATGCGGACAAACGCGGATTACGATACCGGATTGGCGATCGAAGAATACGGGTTCGAATCTCAGCCACTGTAAACTACATTACACCTAAAAGTCGCCTGCTCAAGCTTTTTTCGGTTGAGCTCGTAAATTTTTCAACTGGCTACCGACTCGAGGTGGTAAATTAAGCTCACATTTTCAAACGCAACCAGTATAACTATAAAAAATTATACTATGCTGTTGCAATTTTCGAAAGTATGTTGAGTCTCTTGGCTAAGCATTGCAAAGATATCAACAGTATACTACCAGTAATTACTGCAGCAGTTGTCATAACTTAACAAGTAAAGTGTATACAATACTAGCAAATGGCAACGTAGACTGTTGTACACGCTCCTGCAGCACCTGTCACGTGAAACCGATAAACAATTGAGAATGTAAAGTATTTTTTTGTTGTCGGCTGTAGTAGAATACTATTCATTGCAGACAGACCTGATCCGTGGTCGACGCGGAGCATCGGATAGCCGTTCCTCAGCTCGAGCAAAATGTAGTCCGTGGCCTGTCCGGGCTGCAGGGCGTCAGTGACCGGTCCGTGGTACATGACGAGGGCATTGTCATACAGCGTCATCAGCTCCAGGCTCGTGTGGCTGTGACTGCAGAGAGACAGGGCGGGGTACAGCGCCCACGAGTCACCGCCGGAGAAACTGTGACGAGTCTGCTGACAGCGAGGACCGTCGAACCCCGCTCGACACGAGCACCTAGACATCAGCACAACAGTGACTGTCGTCAGCCACTGACTGAGTGATTGATTGAGAGGTTTCGAAACTGCAAGTTGTAAGGCCGTGTTTGCATGTGTTATTTCTAGTGATAGACAGTAGTTACCCAAGTGCATCTCGGTTCCTGGAAGAAATGTAAGCTATTAGTCATATAACATGCATTGATCAAACATAATCGACCCTCATCAGTCGTTTTCAGGACTTCACGATGAGATTCAGCCATTTCGTGCAGCGGTAAAGCCCCCACCCGGAAAATGCAGCATTGCTTATTTGTGGCAGCTGTTAATGCCTACAACAGGGCCTTGCTGGCCTGCTGACGAGCACCGGATTAAGTAAGTAAGGTAGTACGTTAATTTGTATAGCCCAGAAAGTCGAAGAGAAACCCACTAAACCTGTCACAAAGCACACGGGATATTCAAATGAGCAAATTAAGCGCAACAATTAACAGAAAAACATGAACACAATACACTGACTGACTTGAAGGCGTTGTTGTCGAGCTGTTGACAAGTTCCTCCATTGAGGCACGAGGCAGCAGTACACTGGTCAAACGTCAACGCGTTACACTGGCACTGCGCCTCGACGAACGCCCGCACGCCGACCAGTGCCGTACTGTTAGCATTGACAATCAGCGGCCGGGCTTCATCAATGACCAGCACGTTACTGCAGCCAGTTGACAGATGACACTCGCTACTGCCTGAAGAACACTCGTCCACGGGAACCATCGCCACGCTCAACCCAAGCTCAGCCTCGATCTACGCTTACAGCACATGCAGCATTCCTGCAACTTTAATACACATAATAATATGCACTGAATTTGTACAGCACAGAAACAACAGTTTCTAATGCCACATTAAAATGCCCCGCAACATTAAGGCTAGTAAAGAGCAAAAAGAATGTTTTAAATAGCATTTAGCAGCGTCACAGACAGTCATGAAACATAATCCAGATACTAGGCCTCAGCCTGACACTAGAAAAACAAGCATCGTACGTTGAACTTTCTAACCGACCGTCAAAATTCTATTAGCACAATCACTCATAAATCAGAAAGAAAAACAATCACGATCTACATACAAATACGATATGACGATCACAGGGGCATCTACACTATATGAACCTTGCAGCAAAATACACCAAGAAAAAATTAGGGAGAACGTTTTTTGGAAAATTAGGGTAAAAGTTAAATATTATAATTTTGCATTTCTGACCTATTTACGATATCTTGTAAGGAAAACTTGCTCCAAGGACTTATGGGGAAGGGATAGACGCCCTTGGAGCCTGGACGAACACAGTTATTGAGATTGATGGGGTGTTTACACGATCAAGCAAACGTCCAGCAAACTTCCAGCAAATGTTTTCAAAATACACGTGCTAATGCTGGACGTTTGCTGGATCGTGTAAGCACCCTATGACCTGTTCTCTGCCAAGTCCGGGTCCGCAAGTAGGTTGAATAAACTGGATTTTAAAATAAAGAGGATTACTGGCTTTGAGATTAATTTCTCGAACACACAAGAAAGTTTGATGCGACCATTAGCACCTGTGAAGCTACATCATTACAGCACTTAACTAATATGTGCCATTGTGCAGAGGTATTTTTTGTTTCTACATGTGATTTACTTCGATTCCGCTTTATATCTCATTGCAGCTAATCACCTCCCAAGTGTCCAGGCTCAGAAGACCATCCATGCGTGTTTGTCGGTAGAACGGGGAGCCGTGTGCGGAGTAGCGTATGTCGACAGTGCGCCGCAGTGTCGGGTGATTGCGCACAGAGAAAATGTCCACGTTCTGCGTAGGAACGTTGAGTCTGGACGCAATCAGCACACGCAGTCTATCGTACTGGCTGCTAGCTCGTGTCGATACGCCGACGCTTGATGACGAACTACTGATAAAATCCTCCGCGGTGACATCTGCACACGACGTTCACACGCAGTCATATATGTGATATTTTTAACTAGAGAAATTCTTGTCAATGATAGTGACAATTATAACATTAATGAGCAACGTTAAATAACACAATGCAGGCCTTCATCATGAAATTACTACACCCAAATACACGCACACATATGCATGCATCGTTTTAATAACCTTTAGAAGTTTTGGCATCTCTTTCTAATCTGTGAATCTGCTCGGATATATCAAAACTTTTCATACCCTGCTAATCTTCATAAAATTATTGCACCAAATCTTCCTCTTAAAATCTTCCTTTGCCACGGTCCAACAACGGCTACCTACAGCGCTTGACCCAATCGACGTTGATTTTTGCACCAGCTTCACTACTTGGTTATAACCGTTAAATAACGCCAGATGATACTGACATAATAGCATTTGCACTGCACAATAAATTACTATTACACCAAAAGCGTATATGATGTCAAGTGTCAAGTGAGTTAATTCTTATAGGTCAGATTTTACGTAAATCTGAGCCAAACGTAAGTCCCACTTAAACTCAATGAAGTCTCGAGTCCAAGTATGTGACTTGGAGACCTCAACTTTAACATTTTAAAATCAGTAAGAAAAAAAGAATTCTGGCATTAAAAACCAATTACCCTGAAAGCGCAACGATCCTGAGCTGAGTACGGCCTCTTCTTCGATATCTTTGATAACAATTTTGACGGTTGACTTCGCGTTCAGTTTCCATACAGCGTCATATACGTTCACCTGGATGTCGTACGTCCCGGCGGCGACGCGCCCGTTCATTGAGATTTCACCGTTTTCCTCGTTTAAACTAAACACCGTTTATGCCATTTGTAGCAACAGGTCTACTGTAAAACAATCATTTAGATAAATAAACATAATGCTAACGTCAAACGTTCCGTTATCCATTCAGTTTACGGAACGTATCAGTATCATTACAACAGCTCACTACAGTTTTATGATCTACGCTGCCTAGTGCTCCAACGCTGTTTCGACCAAAGCAAGACAAAGCGGAGAAAAAGACGAACAACATTTCTTTTAACCATCCACACTGAGTCCAATAATTCCACGCTATATATTCCTACTGATGACGCAAGATACCCGAAGAACTGTGCGTCGTTATCAGTGGCAAAAGAGAAAGTTTTGTCGCCGACGTCCCAATCGTCTTCATCTCTGGCATATACGCTGCCCAGCGGAATACTCTCAAACCGACCTACACAAAGTATAAATCCGCTGATCAAAACTCATTTCTATACTAAAGTTTAAGGCAGAAACAGAGTAGGCGTATATCAGTATAGCATGACAAAATGCACATAGACTACATCCACAGGCTGATTTTATAAACATTTATCACTTTAATGCTGTTATAGGGAAAAGAGCATCTGTAACATCTGCTGCAGTAATCGTAATAAGTTCTCCTAACCGAAAGCAAATCTGAAACAGATAACTAGTTACGAAAGAGAAAGCAGTAGTGCTGCAGGACAGACTAGTGGTGGTACCGTAGGCAAATCTTAATGGTAGCCGTATCATTTTTCTATGCTGCAAGTCGAGAAAAACTTAACTACATCTACGAAACCAAATTTAGCCAAGTTCCACGCAGCTTACATTTCATCTCCATTGATAATCTCCAGCTCATGCAAAACTTAAACAAAAAAATTTGAGCTAATGCTCACGAGACGTGGGAAAGCCTATAACAGTTCCGGTTCACGCTAGGTTAATATACGAATACCAAAATCTCTATCTGGATCGAATAACGATAGTAGCGTGGCGCCACCTTGTGAATGATAGAGACTTGTGTCGCAGCCCAAAATCGCCAAATAATCCATAAAACCCCCTATTTTGGCGTTCAAGGTCATTCAAGGTCATTGAATTTGGCGCCAATCGAAAGCCAGTGTACGACTTCCTCTTAGTGATTAATAGTAACCTAGGCCCTATCTCGCACCGTTACTGAGATACAGCGACTTATTGGCCAAAAATTGCAAATTTTGCCCACCCCCTCCCATTCAGCGCCCTCGTTCGGGGTGACATCCTTCGAATTTATGGAAAAGCTTTACGGTTCCTGAAACTAGAGTCTTCCAGGCACCCAATGGTGAAGATTTGCTAATCCTAGATTGCACCGTTTTTGACTGATCCACCCGTGTGTCAGACGGACGAACAGACAGACAGAATTGCGATGGCTAAGACGCGCTGAAAGCATTAGGTGCTTTCGCGCGTAAAAAGTAACTTTTACGAAGACGACCTGTGCGAAGCACGTAACACAGTCCCACCCGAACTACCACAAAAAAGTTTCAAGCATACTTTGGATGAGCTAGCTTATAAATTGCACGAGAGAGCAGCAGTATACAGGCAACGTCAGACACTACTACTAACTGACCGTTGTAGTTGTAGACGGTGATGTCCTTGTGAGCGCCGTAATGTCGGTTATCGTTGAGGTCGCCAATGACAATCGTCAGCGTGCTGGTGCCGCTGCACGGAGGCACTCCGCTGTCTCGCATTACTATCGGCATGTGGTATTCCTTCCACTCTTCGCGGTCAAACTGACGCAGACTTCGCACTACGCCCGCTCCGTGACCATTCGCTCCACCCACTGTCACAACGCATACACATTTCTGTTTCTGTTACTATAGCGCCACTTCATGCAGAGTCATTAAATATCGCCTCACTACACAACATAAAAGTTGTGAATCAAAAAACGAACGCCAGCAAATTTCTTTGTCCCAACTTTTGACCGATTTTCACAATTCTGTTGACTCCCTGGCAGTGGCGCACATAATTTTACTACTTTTAAAGTTTGTACTATTAATTTTATTAGTGCCTTTATTACGGTACTTATTGCCATTTGACTCATTCTTTTGACTCCACTTATTTGCAATAACACAAGACCAGCAGATCAAGAGACAGACAATTAGTATAGTCTGCAATAAAACTAAATCTACAAAAATACACTGTATTTTAAAAATGCATATAAAGTATAATCCAAATATGTAGAAAAGCGATTTGTAGTTGTACATCATTGGCGAAATTCATCACAATGTTTACGTCATGTAGAAGTCCTTGGTCTCATGGCGCCTCAAGAACAAATAACAAAATCTTGGTAGGCAACGTAACCTTGTACAAACACAATGAAACGTTTAATGAGTTGCTCACTTGGAATAAACGTGAAGTCGAAGTCATCGCAGGTCGGATTCTCATCGCAGCAAGCACCGTGGCACGGCAGCCAAAACTCGAATGGCGGACCGTTAGCCGGGCTGTCACGGTCGACTGCGCTGATCGTAACGACAGACTGGCTGGGAGGCTGGTTCTCGTACACCACCGGTCGATAGTCGTCCGCAAATTCCGGCGGATTATCGTTCACATCCAGCAAAGTTACGAATACCGTCCCGGTCCCAGTCTGCGCTGGAATACCTGCACATTACAGCCACCATTAAGACACAAGTTACATAAATAATTTAAAGTAACCTATGTTATTATGACTACATTGTCTTCGTCACCTAATGGTTAGGCCACGTTGGCATGTAAAACATAAAATATTATATATCAATCAATTTATTTATTTCAGACCACACAGATCCATAGTAAACAAGCCATATATCAAGCCATGCACGATCTTACAGCTTCTGTAATTTTTGCAATCGTTTTAGGAATAGAATACAAGTTAAAAAAACATTTTGCAAAATATTTCTGAAAAGATCTATTTTACCACGCCTTCCTCACTAAGTCACAAAACTTGGTAGTGTAAGCTTATTTATCAAACTTTACTTCAACAGTTGACGTTTCAATTTCAAAAACTTACAAAAACCTGAACTGATACAGCGTCACTGCATCAAAACTTAAGTTATCGTGCATATAAACATTTCAGGAACTGCAAAAAGCAACGGTAGCCTATCTTAATCAAAAATGCAATATTCTGAAACGCCTACTGCAACAGCGCAGATCCATTTTGCTTCAAACAATGGATGGACTTCACGAAATTTCACTAAATATTTTCTGCAAAAAAGCCACGTTTCGACAGCACGTTTACCTTTGTCCGTAGCCAGAACGTGGATGCGGTGTTCACGCTGCGTTTCACGGTCCAGCGTCTCGGCAGTTGTTATCAAGCCATACGAGTTCACGGAAAACTTCCCGTCCGGATCGGTGTCTTTGTCTATCGAGAATCTGTAATTATACGCAAACACTTACAAATTTTTCCTTGCCAAACAAGGATAATCATACAATACGAAAGATCATGTGAGCACTTGAGCCCTTGCTTTGTATGCTGAGCAGCCACTCGGCCTATTTTGTAAACACTTAAAGAAATCAGATTGACATTGGTGAAAAATATTCAACACCATTTCATTAACTAGTCCATCTTAGAACACATACCACCGAAGCAACTGTTTCAGATGGTACTGTCCTAGAAAAGTTTTGTCCGAAAGGGGAGGAGGTTTGGTCCTACTTTGCTTAATTGACACTTATTTATTTTTGACAAATTTCAAAAAAGTTGCTTTTAAGGGACAAGCCTGTCCTGAAGTAACCTACTGTAATCCTAGATTAACTGCAAAATGTGGCCGGTTAAACACAAAAAAATCATTCCAAAGCAAACAGACTGAGCTAGTATTGCCTAACGTTGTGACATGACACGTGACTTCATTATGCCATCCAAAAGTGATTAATCAATCATGAGTTCTTTAATAGCAAAGCTACTTCAAGCTCTATAGTATAGTGAGCACGTTTACGTCGTAAATAATGAAGTTCAGGTCTTGTTCTACAGCATCAACATACAACAAATATAAACGAAAAAGACATAAAACATTGCAGATACGATGTAAACATGCTGAGAAAAAGCCTCTCAAACTGACCTGAACTGTTTGTTGACGCCCGTGTCACGGTCATTAACTGCGAACTTGAAGAGCGTTGTGGCAACGGAGACGTTCTCATAGATGGTGATTCGCTGCTGGTTCGGACTGAAGACGGGAGCATTGTCATTGGCATCGGTGACTCGCAGCTCAACGTAAGCGACGTCCACGTGCGTCATGTCCGTGTCCTCCACGTACACCGTCAGGTTGAACGTCGGATTCAGCAGCGAGTCGTAGTCCACCGGCTGCACAGCAGTATAATACAAAAACAAATAAAATTGTTATCGCTAAGTTTTTGTTTGGTCAAAATAATTATCACATTTTTGTAGTTTCAGATTCAAAGTTAGGTAATACTCAATAACGAGCAGTGGCGTATTTAGGATTTGGCAAAGGGGGGCCATGGCGAGCACGTGGAGCACAAGCCTATAACAGGGGTCCAGGGGCAGAGCCCCTGATCGGGGGATCAGGGGGGCAAAGCCCCCTGAAGCTGAAACACTTTTTGCTTCTGAATGTTCAATGGAAACCGCAAATTCGCCCATTTTTCTGAAATTTGGAAACGCAAAAAACCACCAAACATTGTTGAATTTTGCAATTCTTGCTGGAAAATGGCAAAAATGCACCTTTTTATATAAAGTCGCCAGTAAAAAATTTTCATGGTTGGGCCAAAGGGGAGCCATCGCACCGTGGCCCTCCCCCTAAATACGCCACTGATAACGAGCATAGGGGCCGGACCTGATCCCGATATCTAGACAGTCAGCCCGCAGGTGACATAGTCATAAACCCGGAGGCCATTACTTTCCACCAAGCCCGCGGTTACCTTCCCAGGCAAAGAGCGTCACCGCCCTCTGACCGGTATACCAAATTATACTGCTTGGTGTACAGAGGCACATGTGTGTGAACAACTTGCCCAAGATTGTTACCTGATAGAGCCGCAGCTCGGAGTCGATCCTGGGACCTTACTTGGTAACTTACATGCATAGTTACGTTGTCCAAAGCACACGGTCGACTCACTCACCCTGTGGACTTTAAGCACTCCTGTGTTAGTGGCCTCGACGCTGGTGACGATGAAATGTTCACGATCCTGTTCACGCAGCGAGTACAGCAGGCGAGCGTTGGAGCCGGTGTCTGCGTCAGTCGCAGAGATTGAGATAATTGATGCCCCGACGCCGTAACTCTCCGACATGACGGCCCGGTAGATGGACTGCGTGAAGACTGGCACGTGATCGTTGATGTCGTCGATCAACACGGTCACCGTAGCACTGGCTGGAACGTCCGACCAACACAAATATGATATACCGTTTCTTCGCACTCGTTTCAGTAAATTTTTACCTCCGCCAAGGATGTAATGTTTTTGCCGGTTTTTGTTTGTCTGTCTGTCTGTCTGTCTGTTAGCAACATAACTCGAAGAGTTATGGACGGATCTTTCTGAAATTTTGAGGGTATGTCGGGAGTGGCACAAACTACCAGTGATTCAATTATGGGGGTGATTCAGAAGAAATCCTGGATTCTGGAGCACTTTGAATTTTTCGTTACCATTGCGTTAAAGAAGCATAAGGGAACCGCTGCAAAACCGAAGATGGTGACGCCACCTGGCGAATAGCATTGCCTTGGCGAAGGTACCTGCGGGCTATGACTGCTTTCTAGTCTAAATATATGTTTCGATTCTAAAGATAACAGCAAAAAAATTAAAAAGCTCAGAATGAAGAGGACAATGCTCTTGACGATGTGGTCACATTCAACATGGTCTTGAGACCAGCACACTAAGTAACTACCATTTTTCGATTTTTGTTCAACTGGCCAAATTTTCTGAGGTTTCTCCAAGCCAGGCTGCTAACGCAAAAAGCGAACGTTAAAATTAGCAAGGTTCCGCAAAAAAAATGTAGTCGGTGGTTAACCACAATGTATTAAAAGTTGAAATTACCGTAAGCTCACACTAAACTGTACATTTTTCTCTAACATCGTTGACATGGCGCACCCCAAAGCCAGTAAGTCTGGAAATCACTGAAATGGTAACTAACTTCAAATACACGCTCTTTGCAGCCGAGTTACTAAACGAAACATCCCCTCTTGGGAGTAAACTTATGACACAAAATCCACAAAAGCGTCGTGTTTTATCAACTTCCATGATGATCAGCAGTCCAGCCTCCATCCCCCTCGGAAAAATTTCCTGTCAAGACATCAGAGATGTAGTACTTGGTACTTGTACTTGTACTTGTGGCTTTGGTACTTGCAACATCTCTGCAAGACATGTATACCAGAACGCACCAGACATGCGCGGTCTGCCGCGGTCTGTGGCTACAACTGTCAGCTGGTACTCGGAAACGAGTTCTCGGTCGAGCACGTTCGACTGCACGGTGGTTATGAGTCCGTTGTGTGGATTGATAGCGAACATCGGCAGGCCGTTATGTCGCGGTACGTCGTCGAGTCTGTAGACCAGCGTGCCGTTGTTGCCACTGTCACTGTCCGTCGCTATCACTGTCAGCACCGCCGCTCCTGCACCAACATTCAATCGGGGACGCTGAAAATGACGAACATGAAAATGACGGACCATCAAAATGTCCAGGCATGAGATTGACGGACATGAAAATCGAAGACAAATTTAGACAAATTGGCAGGACACGAAGTAGCCTGACATGAAATTGACAGACATAAAATTAACGGACATGAAAATGCAAGACATGTTTCAAGTGGCTGAATATATACGCTTATATTTAGTAGACTTTGGTTTATCGTTGCTCACCTGTAGCTAATTTTAGGTTGATGTTTTTGTAATATTTGATGCATTTCAACATTATTATGCATAAGCATATGATACAACTTACTTTGCTGTTGCGACTTGTGTTCTGCCTTTGTTTTGGAAAGAATTGCGTGCTGCATTGTAATGTAATCTATTTTCAAACGATATATATCTTGTCTTCCAATTTCATGTCCGTCAATTTCATGCCTGGACACCTGGTCCGTCAATTTCACGTCCATCAAATCCATGTTCGGCATTTTCAGTCAACCCATTCAATCAAACAATCCATCACTCAGTCGACCAATAGTGTATTGTTTCACAGACATTTAAATATTGCAACCGCAATGAACACATTTTTTTCTCACACTAAACTATACTGTTTGCCCATCCAACTTATCCTAATCTTTCTAAATCACTATAAGGATAAAATATTTAATTCACAGACATTTCTGTTGTAACAAACATTAAAAACCACAATTTTTGTTTTCACAACTTTCGTAGATGGCTTACTTGCATTCTGTAGGCCATGTTTATTTGCACAAGTTGTAGTTTCTTTGGGGCAACTAAAAACGCGGGAGCTGAAAACTCGGCACGTTTAAAAAGCAGAGGTAGAAAACGCGAAAGTAGAAAGCTTGGCACGAAATAGCACGGATGTAAAGCGCAGGAGTGGAAGATGCAGGAGTGGAAAAAATGGAAGTGGAAGTCAATAAAGTAGAAAAGTTTTCCACTCACACCTTTTCCACTCCTGCGTTTTCCACGTCTGCTATCTCGTACCAAATTTTCCACTCCCGCGTTTTCAGCGCCCCGATTCTTTGCAGGAATTCATCTATTACTGAGTGCCGATGATACTTAATGAATACGTACTACAGCAAACAGAATAAATGAATTACGAGATCTCGAAGTTTTGTGTCCATCAGAAGCATGACAGACAACTCGATACTAACCGGCGCGCGAGTGTTCGGCGACTTTGCCGGTGAGTCGAGTGCGATCAAAGACAGGTCTATTGTCGTTGATATCCCGCAGTACAACGCGCACCTCGGCGTACCCGGTCAGTGACGGCTGGGCCGGCCCTCCATGTACCCCGCTCACCGCCTCGTCGTGAGCCAACACGTTGAAGTTCCAGACCGGTCGACCACGAGGCAGGTCGCGGTCCAGCGGCCGGGTGACGTGAACCTCGCCAGTGTGAGGGTTGATGATGAAAGTTCCGTCGTCGGCGAACTGGCCGGTCACTGCGTACGTCACTCGCGACCGCCGGTCCAGGTCAGGGTCAGTAGCGCGAACCTATACAACAATACAGTGAAACCCATAGTGAGTCTTCACCGAATTTCCATCTCTTGAGTGCTGAACAGCTCAAAGGGCCTATAAACTTGGTCCAACAATTCTCAGAAGTTTGCTATTTAAAGATCGCAACTAACCTGAAGTAATTTGGAAAAATTGACCAGTTTTTGCAGGTTAAAACTTAAGAATGTGCGTATAGCTTTCGCAGAGCTACAAGACGTCACCTTCCGTATGGAATCATGCAGGTGAATGCATCGCAGCCAGACAGGCCAATTCTCGATTTATCAAAAATCTACCACAGAAAGACGGAAGGGTGAGTTGCTCGGCTGGTTAGTTATAGGTAGAGCTGTCAAGGCGTTAATTTTTTTAACGCATTAACGCAGTGCGTTAATTTTTTAATGCATTAATTAACGCGTAAATTAACGCACTCAGTCCCGTCGAGATGGAGAGTAGGAGTTAAATTACCCCGGGCCCGAGACGTTTATGGGACCCGCCTGTAGAATATAGAAAGTTAGAAAAATGAAAAAAAGTTAAAAACACATATAATTTTTATTTTTAAACGTATTTAAACTATTTACTATTTAACTATTACAGTATTTTTATTTTGTATATCATCTCTTGTCCATCATAGAATCCATCATTTTGTGATGAACTCTATTGGGTTACGCTTACGCGAATTGCTTGCTTACTGTTTTTTGTCAGTTTCGTGTGTATGTTTGTATGTCTCTGTCTGTGTGTCTGTTCATTTGTGATTGGTGAATAAATAAATGTCTTGCCTACGTGTCCAGTTTGGTCGTGCCTACGTAGTTTGCCGACGTGCGGAAGACGTCATTTTGTTCATACGGCCTACGTAGGCGGCACGTCTCGTTTGAACGTCGTGTGGCGACGTCGCGCCGACGTCCTTTGGACGTCTTGACTGGACGCGAGGAGGACGAGCGTGCGACGTCATATGACGACGTCGCACGCACGTCCTCCTCACGTCTTCACTGAACGTCGCCGCACGACCTCCGTTTATAATTAATGCTACTTTGCTTAAACTCATTTGTTTTACATGTATAATTGCTGTGACGTAATCCTTGTACAATACAAGGATTACGCATGTGCGTTAATTTTTTAACGCGCGTTAATTTATTAACGCATTAACGCGTTAATTAACGCGTCAACTGTGACAGATCTAGTTATAGGTCTAAACTTATCATCTGTATGCAGAGATTCCGAGTAGTCACCGGGCTATCTGTTACTCAAGCAACAGTAACAAAGTACTAACCGCAGACAAATCAAATAACGGAATAGTCATCAATAAAGGATTTTCACTGCATACGTATGAGTAGCACAGATTTAACTTAAGCGAGGCGATTCAATCAGGTAATCAGGTAACCAACCACGCCTATCTGCAAAGTCCTTACTAAATAACGTATACAGTAAATACTTCGGCACGAATAAACTAAATGAAACAAAACAGATTAAAATGCCACGTTACCGTGAGCAGGTATCTTGGGCTGCTCTTTGATACGCCGGGTTCCTCTTCGTTCAAGTCGAGCACGTTATAGACGGGGTTGTCGAACTGAGGGGGATTATCATTCACATCCAGGACTTGAATCACCAGAGTTGTCGAGTTCTCGAATTTGTCGTCAAACACGCGATATGTCATTCTGTACTCCTGCGTCACACCAGCAGAAACCATTCGCCAACATCGGTCATTTTCTGTCGTTATTATGACTACAAAGAAATTTCAACCGAATTTTTAGAAAATATATCTACTCGTTCTTTTGTTAATTGCCTAAGCTATATTTATGCTTTAATGCTTTGAGCATTAATCTCTCGATCTTATAAAAATACGCTGTAAAATGGAACTTAAATCTAACTATGCTTTTCACTGTCTGTTTTTCAGATGTTTGTCCACAAGCAAATGAAGCTGCAACTCGTATTTCACAGTCACATAATGAATTAAAAATATATTGCCAAACAGACGATCAAATACAAATTTACGTGAGAAATAATGACACATAACAGCCTATAGACAATTTTTACACATTCTATAGCCACAGATACTTGCTAAATCTAAACACAGAACTCAACGTGACAAAACATCCTATAAATGATACCCTTGGTCCAGTTTCGTAGTCGAGGTGGCAGCGCACTTTGACCTCGCCGAGGTCTGGTACAACTTCGAATGCGCTGCCGACGTTCCCGCTTGTAATGGAATACGTCAAGCCATTCTCTGTACGAACAGGAAGAAAGTAGCAGTAGCAGAGTGAATATAATAAGAAGCCGAGCTGTCGTTAAGATAGCCGACCGTTCTGATTGTCAGTGACCTTCAAGGTCATCCAAAGTCGATAACTTTTATTTCATCTGAAAGGGCGTAACCGGCGTATGCCACTTCCTATTAGTGATTAATAGTAACCCCGGCCGTATCTCTCACCGTTTCTGAGATATGGTCGATTTTCAGTCGAAAAGCGCACATTTTTCCTACCCCACCGTCCATTCGACCTCGAATTTAAAAACGTTCTCCTTGCGCTATCGAGAAATTTTGCATGCCCATGTTTAACACATATGGCTAATTACTCGTCTAAAAAGTTTTCCCCTACAACCTAAAGCTTAGCCACAATACATTCGTTACAGGCAGACGGACGGACGGACGGACGACAACTCGTAATAGCTCGACCGTTACTTAAGTACGGTCGGCTAAAAACGCCACTTTTCACGCCAATCTTTATTACAACAGCATATGAGTGAACACGTTCAAGTTGAAACAGTGCCATGCCAGTAAAAAACCAGCCAGCGGCATTTTAGTGATAGGTTTAGTTCTTATTTGTGTATGATGTTTGTCTCTTCTGCATATACCGAGACGCATGAAGTGAACAAACGGAACGGAACTGCCGCCGCTTGCAAATGTTCCCACTTACTTACTTACTTACTGATGCACTGTTTGTTCAAATGCTTGTTTGACAAATGATGGTGATTTAGAATGACTGTGTACCAAAAAAATCGAAGTGCTACTGACAAATTCATAACAGAACAGATTTTGTACTGCGATTTGCTTACTTGTGTACGATGACTGAAATGTGATCGATACAAAAAAGTTGTATCTTCTAGCTCTGGATAAAGTCAATACGTCAAGTAACAGGTCACGTTTCTTGTTCAAACTTCAACGTCGTTTGCAAGTATTTTTTGTTACATTTTTTTCACAAAAATGCACTTTTGACATAAGAAAAATATTTTTCCTAAAGTTCATTACATTTACGTGTATGGAACATCTAAGACGGACCTTCGTCGCGGTCCTCTGCAGTGACTGTCATGACTATGGTTCCGATGTCCGTGTTCTCTGGGACGCGTGCGGTGTAAACGCGCTCACTGAAGAACGGTGCGTTATCATTCATATCAGTCACTCGCACCTGTATCTCCGCCGACCCTGTGATTACACATAGCTAATTATCAGTCAGTAATCGATCGACAAAAGACTACTAGCACCTGTATCTCCGCCTCACCTGATTACATATAGAAGCACAGAAAAATAGTGCTTCTAAGCTTCTTACGATATATTAACTTGTTTATTTCAAGAATATAAACACAGTGTTTTGGTGGTCAGTAAGGCCAAAGCATACACAACAGTAATGATCAAAAACACACGCAAACCACAGCGCACACAAAACTACTGATTACTTATCAGACAAGTCTGTCCTTTCTATTGAAGATCTGAAGTTAGCTACTAAACTCCAATCATCCAAAATGACACCAAATAAAATAATAATAACTACAGTACAGGCACTTAGACAGCACAAACCTTTTCATTTCCGTATCTAAATGTGCATCATGATTAGGATCGCTAGCAAAAAATTTGATTGTTCCCACGCCCTGCTGATCTCAAAAAATGACCAAAATCTGGCCATAACTTTTTGAGTAAACCTGAAACAAGCAAAAAGACATGAATAAAAATACAAACTTCTTTCGACAGTGGAAACAGTTAATAAACTATTTGCTATTGCAGACCTCGGTTTGGCGTTCCCGGTGGATAGTGATTAGAGCGGTTTGATGGAGCGCCATCTTCAGCAATGACCGTGATGTAATATTCGTTCTTGACTTCGCGATCAAACGACGTCGTCGAACGAACGACTCCAGTCTCTCGGTCTATGCTGAACTTGCGGTAATCACTGCCGACTTCCTTGATGCGGTAGCGTACCTACACAGCAGACGTACTTTCACAGTTCAAACAACCAGCTGAGGCATACATTCCATGGAAAGTATATCAAAACTAAAGCCCAAACTCCAACACTTCGTATTGTAGCAAACTTCTTGGACAAATCAAAATCAAGTTTACAAATAATCCATCAATAGTTGATACACGCAGGGACATCGAAAGCCACAGAGAGGCCGGGGAAAAACATTCTCGTGGGGCTCGTCTGGAAAAAAATTTTTTGAATTTTGCTTTTTAACAAGGCGTATTTTGGTGTACATTTTGTGCACATAGACGACGTCACCTTCTTGAAGTCGGGGAACTCGTCCTTGTCGGTGGCAGTGACTGTGATAAACTCGGCGCCGGCCTCCAAGTTCTCGGCGATGGAGCCCGAGTAGCGACCGTTCTCGTCGAGTCCTCCAAACAGAGGCATCTGATCGTTGACATCGACCAGCTCAATGTTCAGCCTCATGTCAATGTGCAGCGGGTTCGCCGCTCGGTTCTACAACAAGACATGGACACTGGTTTATTTTATTAATAAGTATAAAATAAGTAAATAAGTGAGCAAGTAATTTAAGTTGCCTACTAAGTGAAAATAACCTTGAACGCGCTCAGTGATTTAGTAAAAAGAAAGATAAAAATGACCAAGTTGGCGTCTAAAAGTAGAAAGACAAAAAACGTTCGCTGTATCGTCTATAGAATCCCCGGTCTATATCAGTGCTTTAGGCATTATCTTCAATCGTTACCGTTGTCAAACTAGTTAAATATTGAAAAGTTTACTGGTTGGGTTTTTTAATGAAGAAGAAAACCTCTATTTTTTGAGCGGGATTTTCAATTACACATACAACAAAAACTACGGCAGAGTATCTGCTCTGTATACCTCTACCTGCACATGTTTTGACATTAAATATCTTGATCCTATAGTTCGCCTCTGTCCCAAGATCTACCACTGCCAAAAGTAGCTGAAAATCCATCACCGTGTATGCCACATAAATCGTGAAAACAACAGCATAAACTGACGCGTGACATGAAAGAGCAATAAGGCTCCGCGTATTACGAGAATGAAGAAGCACGAGTATCACGGCAGCAAAATCTAATAAACCGCATAACAGATGAGACAGATGAGCTGAAACTTCACTACGTCAATCTGTTCATTGAGTCATACATCAAGCTGCACAACAGCTGTTATTGACTTGTTTTAAGCTTCTGATTATTGCAAAATTATGTTGTACAGCGTCTAGTACAACAGATCCACAAAGTAAGCAGAGATTGGTTGATACTGACGGCGGCTTTGATGGTGAGCGTGTATCGAGACAGAGTTTCATAGTCGAGAGGTCGGTAGGTGAGCAGCACCATCTCATCGGTCCGCTCGTCAAGCCTGCTGTAGAAGCTGATCGGTTCGCCGTTCTGCTGTGGCGTGTCTCCGCGAGCAATGAAATAGTTCAGTGACGCGTCGGGCACCGTGGACGTGGCGCGAAACCGTGCCACCTCGTAGTTGACCGGCACGCTCTCTGGAATGCGGATGGGTGGCGCTGACGAGTAGTCGGTGACCCACTGGGGGTACTCGTTGATGGTCTGCGTGATCTCGATGTCCATCGTCACCTGAGCGCTGAGTGCGGGGCTGCCGGCGTCACGTGCCGCGATCAGCAGCCGCACGTCGTGTTGCTGCACATGACATCGACCACCATAATAATGACAATAATTTTCCATAAATAATAATAATATCTGGGCTAACTGTAACTGAAACATTGGGTGTTTTCAATGCATCAGCTCGCCAGCTCCTGGCTGATCTTGTAAAGAAGATCTCCATCAGCACAGAAGAAGCTAAAAAGTCTAGCTACCTATTTCAAAAGATGTCTGTTTTGGTGCAGCGCTTCAATGCTGTTTTGTTACGTGACAGTTCGCCGGCCGCTGACTGCACGGACTGAAGAGATCGTACTCATTGTTGTATTCAATTCTTAACCTCCCTCGGAAGTCTGGATTATAATTTGCCGAGGGCTGAAAAATAACCACAATAAAACTATAAAAGTAACAGTAATAGCATTTGTCAAACTTTAATTTTTGCTAAACTCCATCCGAATTATATTTACCAAGGATAATAATAATAAATGGAAGAAATTAATCTGTCAAGCCTCCGTTCAGAACAGTGCGCCGCTGTCACCTGTCGACCTCAACGGACTCTATACAGCATATGTGTTCCGGAACAGGATTCAAAAACCCTGCAACTTAAAAGTAGTGTTCTTCCCATACTTGCGTCTGAGTGGGAAAAAAACACAATCAATATATTATGACAGTAAAACGTAACAGAATGAAGAAGTTACCCCGGTCATGGGTCGGGCGACGGTGACCCAGCCTGTGTGCGAGTCGATTGCAAAGAAGCCGGACGCATCGCTTCGTAGCTGATAGGAAATGCGAGCGTTGTCGCCCGCGTCACGGTCTGTTGCGTACACCTTCAATGAAACCATGAAAAAATCACTAAAGCCTAAAGATTTCCGCAGTTTTTGCCAAATTCGAAGAGCCGTTTAAATAAAATTCCGAGCTTCGCAAGGGCTTTCCGCTTATAAGCAAACTGATATGCGTGATGTTCATTTATGGAGATTGGGATTGAACTTAAATTTTCTTTTGCAAAGTAGTATAACTAAAATAATGATATACAAAGATTCAAACCTGATGAATACGGATTTACAAAAAAAATGTTTGTCATCATTATCTTAACCACAAGCTAACAAATCGTCAACTTAAATGGCGCAGGTAGCTGGCTTGGATCGATAGTATAACAAATCTACGGTAACCAAGTCTACAATTCACTCAGAAGTCGATTCACCTCAGTAAAAAACATTGTCGGTTTTTGCTGTTCCCTGTCGCCATATTGTAATGCTGTCTCTGCTACCATTGCTTTATTTTGCTCAAGTTCATTTTATTGCAATTTGTGATCTGTTTTGTTGTGCGACATACTAAGTCTCGCCGAAATCGCCGTTTAATTATCAACTCCTATATAATTCCGTGACAGAAAACTAATGAAAAAATGAAAATTAGCGCATACCTGTTTGACTTTGCGTCCGATGGGGCTGCTCTCCTCGATGCTTGCCGAGTACTCGTGCAAATTGAAGACGGGCGGGTTGTCGTTCCGGTCGCCGATCTTGACGCGGAACGTGCAGAAACCGGCCAAGGTCGGGCTGCCGTGATCCTCGGCCTTCACCGTCACGCCGTAGTCCGTCACGCCGATCTTCGCCTCGCGGTCGAAGACGTCCGCCGTCCTGATGAGTCCCGTCACGGCGTCAATCTGGAACCGGTCGATGCCCTGGTCGCTCGACTGCACCAGCGAGTAGGTCACGTTCCCGTTCGGTCCCACGTCCAGATCGACCGCTTCCACCTAACGACAGAGACTTTTCCGTGTAACGACAACACATCAAAATGACAACGAAACTTTGTATAAACTTACATAGGCGGTAACTAAAGTGGCAGAAAAACGCAGAAACTGTGATAGCGTGAAAACACTCAAATCGCTGAGACTTAAAAAGTTAAATGTTTATGGCATTTTTTCTCAGACAGAAACATTTATGAATCACTTACTGTATGCTACAGATTACGCAGTGACTATAGCTGCAATAAAACTATATCAAAGCTAAAACGAAATCCATAGATAGTGTCACTAATAATCGAAAATCAGTCAATATTTGGGGAAGATGTGACAAAAACGTAGTGTAGCAATTTGCATGCGATTTCGTTCTACATTTTGTTTAAAATTGTAATCACCACCTCAGGCTGGTTTTAACTTTTAGGCGCACACGCCGAGATAAATAACGACTGTATTAGCGGAGGTCACGAGGCACACCTGTATGACGGACGTGGCGACATTCTCGTTCTCCATGACGGTGGGCGAGTAGACCGGGCAGTTGGGGAAGCGAGGGGCATTGTTGTTGACGTCCTTGACCTGTACGACCACGGCGCCGTGTCGACTGCGACTCGTACCGCTCTCACAGCAGCTTCCGTCATCAGTGACCACCACCTCCAGCCGGTACGACACGCGCGACTTCTCGACCGACCCGACCAGCGTTATGATCCCGGACGACGGCGCAATGCTGAACGGACCCGAGTTTAGCTGGTTGTCTGCAGCGTACACGACGCACCAAACACACGAGCGTAATTACTGTCGTGCCGTACACCGCTCGATGTGTTAAACTAAAGGAGGAGTCACACTAGCGGTCCGACAACCGTCTGAACGACCGTTCGGACGGCCGTCCGGACCGCTAGTGTGACCCCTCCTTTGAGGCGCGAACAGATCGACGTAACTGAACAGAACTGAACTGACATGGTTTAGTTTTTGACGAACTGACCAATGGGCAAGCAGTAATGCATTACAATAGGCACCGTCTAACGGCGTCGATGACCTACACGTACGGATCAACCAATGAAAAATGGCCTAGCTCTACTTGCACATTGGTCAGTTCGTCAATAACTAAACCGTGTCATTTCAGTTTAGTTCAGTTACGTTGTCCGTACGCACTTTTATGTTTACGACCGTGCTTCTGCAGGTGACGTCACACGCTACACCGGTGATAAGTAACTGACTGAATTACGACCGCGTGATGTACTAAACGAGAAATTTTGCGATGTTCCCCTAAGATTAAGTGCATGGCCGATACTAGGCTTCCGAAGAACGAAGACATTGTGCTAAAAACTCGAGTAATATTATTACTTTCCAAGCAACGCAACCTATGCACACACCATACATCAGTGTTACAGACAGACAGACAGATGGACGAACAGAAAACTTACGCTGGCAATGGGCACATTTGCGCGGTAATTGCATGCGATTTCGTCGAGGTTTGTTTTAGATCTACTACACATGCAGACGCCTCCTTAATCTTTACATCACAGAAATAAGAACACTATACCGACTGGCTGTTTCCAAGAAGTCATTGTGCTCATTTTTGGGCCTTAAATCTTATCATTCAGTAATGCACGCGGCACACTATCAGACGCTATTGTGGCGTTATTTAAGACTTACTCACTTACTTACTTAAAGCTGATATGGTGTACGGGATGAAGATAATCGGACATGCTATTACCAGAACTAGTAGCAACTAGCAAAGCAACAGTAGTTAAAACAGGTTGAAATGAAATGGTTCAAGCGCACTGAAATAATGAACTCAAAACGGGCAGATAGCTTCGCTCGCAAAGCCAAGTGCAAACAGAAACTGTGACGGGCAGCAAAAGAAATGAATTGATTGACAAAATGACGGCATACCTAAAACAGCATATCAGAAACCATACAACAACACAAACAAATCAACACAGCCATGTCGTCGAATGACGTCAATCTAATAGCAGCATTAAAAAAGTATTTGATTCACATTCAATAACGTATGGTGTGCGCCAGAAACCAGAAAAATGTGGTGTTCGTATACCTAACAAAAAAGCTAAATTATAGCTAAAACAAAAAAACAGAAGTAATGTCGCCATGCTGTCAGTGTTCTCAGAAGTAGTAACAACATCTTGACTTTTTTCTGAAGAAGTGCTGCATAAGAATATCTTACACACTGTTTTTGACAATGACACTTTTGTGTTTTTTTGGCAGGACAAGTGCCCTTCACAAAACCCAAACAATAGACACAAACTAATATTAATAATAAGGTCCCGACGTTTTAGTTTAACCGGCCAAAATGGTCTGGGATTATGCAGTTTGTTTCCGCGGAAGTGAAGTTTTTAATGACTTTTAACCGGCAGGCAGTCCCTCCAAGTGGTATTCACAGGCTATACAAACGGGTCACAGTGTGGGAAGTAGTATACGGACCGGCGAAGCTGTAGGAGACGCCGTCGCCGTCAGGGTCGTACGCCTGCAGGACGTGGATGACGGTGTTTGGCAGTGCATCCTCACTGACTTGGATCAGCTCGACGCTGGACTGTACAAACACAGGGTCCTCGTCGTTGACGTTGGTGACGGACACGCGTACGTTGGCCGAGCCGCTCAGTGCAGGAACACCACTGTCAGTCGCTGTAACCGTGAAGTTGTACGTGTGGTCCGGCAGACTGTCGTAGTCCAGACGCCTAGATACACCAACGAACCACCGACAGACTGATATTTTTTCTGCTGCTGGCATTATTATGTGGTCGCTCTAATAGGCCGCATTACGAATCTTGCCCGTCCGTCTGTCTTTGTGGGCTCCTAACTTGACAAAAAACGTACAAAAACCAAAGTTAGTACCTTTGTGCCGAATTTCAGTTCAAAAAGTAAAAGACTGGGATTAGGGTTGGAATTCCGTAGCTCTAGACAAACGGCACTAGGCCAACCAGTTGAGTTACTTTGTTCATATTATTTTATTGTTATCATAAAGTGAATAAAAATGAAACACAGTACTGACTGAGCGGTTCGAATGTATCCGACGTTGTTGGCGGTTTGCACGGTGAAGTTGGCGTCACTGACGCTGTACGTTAACTGCGAGTTTGTCACCGAGTCCACGTCAGTCGCCGTCACTATAAATGTATGCAGTGCATACATGTACCAGCTAAGCAGTACATATCAATAGCATGACATCGAAATACAGAGACTGGAACAGAGACAGTTGCTAAAGAGTACAAAAGCCGAAAGAAGCACAGGCCTAATCCACGTAAACAAACAGTTATTTCTACATGTACTATGCATTGAGAAGACCTTAACGATGTCTACTCTAGAGTACCTTGGATGATGTCGGTTCCTCGCGGAATGGTTTCCTGGATGCCTTGTACGATGTACTGCGACAGAGGAAACATTGGAGCATTGTCGTTCTCGTCGATAACGTTCACAATCAGCTGTTTGCAAACAACAAACGCTCGACAGTACAAGTATACGATGCCACGCGGTAACATACGTCCGAATGGGGCATACAGGGCTTAGTTGCTGCATGCTTGTCAGCTGACTCCTCATTTTTCCAATTTCGTTAAGAAACCTTAGATGGCCCAATTTTTCACCTACAAATCATATGTTGCTGTTGGGTTTCTTTGTTACGAGTAACTCTCCTTCAATAAAGAGCAAACTCAAACGTCTGTTTTAGTGTTTTACTGTATATCTGCGTTGGTTGTTTGTAGTGCTCAGAATGACACCAATTAGAAACAACGAATCAGACTTTGTTCGCAGACCAAGTGCCATTCATAAAACCTGAACAGCGCTCTCAAGCTACCAAGCCTCCTATACTTCTCGTTTAACCGGTCAATCTTAAGGCAGTAACTTACTGGAAGTTAGTCCGGGTTCTGCAGAGGTGACGTTCACGGGAATTATTAAAGCAGTATAATCTCCAAGTATTTGTAGCAGATTAAGCCAGTCTATGGACGATGTAGTTTTCGAAAATGCAAAAAAAATAACACTTTGTTTACGATTTAATATCTACTGAATCTAGCTCAAAATTTCAACAAAATATAACTGCACGAATGATCGTACATTGACGGTGCTGGTGACGGGCTGTCGCCTGTTCTCAATCGCTTTGACACGCAAGTGATACTCGACTGGATCAGTTTCATAGTCCAGTGTTCGCAGCAAGTCGACGACACCAGTGCGCGAGTCGATGGCAAAGTCGTTGGACTGTCCACCCGACTCTGTCGTCAGCTCATAGCTGATGGGATAATCCATGTGTGACAGCGCCTTTATTTCCACCACTCTGAGCATACCACATAAAGGTAATCGGACAGACTACTATTAAATAGGCATAGCAGTGAAGCATCAAACATTAAACCAAGTTGGTATAGTTGTTTAAATGAATGACTTGATCACACTCTTTGTCATGTGTCGATCAAAATATCAAATACGATGACCGACGTAGGGCTCTAATAGTGGGCAATGACTGCATTAGTCACAATTTTTGTATCTCGGTCTATAACTAACTACCCAAGTCAACTCAGCCTTCCATCCCTCCTGGTAGGTAAATCAAACACCAACCTGTCACACCGGCCGGTCTGCCTGGAGTTAAGGACGAGCGCGTTCACCTGCAGTGTCGAATGATAGGTAACACTGTGCGATCCCATATGGCAGGTAACGCTCCGAAGCTCCAGGTGGGTTATTTTATTTTTAAAAAACTACTATACAGACTCATTTATTCCTTTTAAACCATTAAATAGCGCCTCAGATTACTGCTATTTAATGTGAATTATGGCGCTATACAAATTATATTACTTACCTACTTACTTACTTACTTAAATGAAGCAATAACGCGCTAGGCCTGCGGACTTACTTGTACTGTTCGGGCGAGTTTTCAGGCACAGACGCGATGTACTGTAGCTCGTAAAACTGCGGGTGTCGTTGTCCTACGAGGATCTTAACGGAATGGGTGGGTGACTTCTGCGGCAGTGGCACCGTCTGTCCGTTCAAGTCGACCGCCGAGACGCCGATCTCATACTCGTGGCCGAGCCTCAACGAGCCGCTCTCACAGCGCGTCCGAACCACTCCAGTTTCACCATCCACCGAGAAACATTCCTCGCCACCTACATGCGCGCGTAAACACAAACTCCACTAACTTGGATTAGACGTAGATCTGTTGCAGCCTACAACGTGCTGCTGTGCAACAAGCTTTAAAATAAATCCGCAACAAGTTGTAGACAAACAATGAGTCACACAGCAAGCTGTGCAGTGCGCACGGAACTTTAAAGTTCACAACAACTCAAAGTAATGTCACTAGTGCAATACTACAGTCGACAAACATGCAGGTATGTTAAATGGGTTGACTTTTCAACTGAATGATCATATCATACATTTCTGCCTCGTGAAACTTGTACTGCTATCCATCGAGTTCTTAATCTTAGTACTGAGTCAATAGTACACGCTATTTATGCGATTTTGCTTCATCGCGTTCGTGCAATTTTGATCACAGTATTTTTGTGCTATCTGACAAAGGAATACAAACTAGGAGCAGGTAGATCATTAACAGTACTAAGGTAAATGATAAAAGTTAAGTTGGGTTAATGCGAATGAAAAAGAACGAACGTATAAAACTATAAAATATGGCAAAGACGATGGTAATGCATATACTATTAGTAGTAGTAACTTAAAACGCTATATTCCGAATTAACGACAGTGATGCAGCAGAAGAACAAAACAGAGGCAATATAGTGTTTGTGCTTGCCTGACTCGAGGGAGTACCGGACGAGACTGTCGCGGTCCTGATCGTTTGCCATCAGTTGGTAGACGCTCGTACCAAGCGGTGCGTCTTCGGACACCATCGCCAGGAACGGACGAGGAACGTTCTGGAACTGAGGAACCTCGTCGTTGACGTCTGTCAGCCGCAGACGCACTGGCTGCTCCTCGTAATCTATTGACACCACATAAACAGCACCGTTATTAGCACAGTGTTTCTCTTTTTGTGCACTGTTTACAGTCTTGAACAAAGTCCTCTCAACAATAGCACCTGTACTCGACCTTTTACGCAGTTACACGAAACCATGCAGCCAGAACGTTGTGATCCTCTCACAAATCACCGCCAGTTCTCGCATTGGCTATCTGAAGTTTTTTTAAACTGAAAAAAAACGTTGTGAAAACATTAAAAACGCCGAGAAATGCGTTTTATTCCGAATTTTAACTATGCAGTAATCAAAATTTTGGTCATCTCATCGATCGCGGTTAAAATTTTTTGCATTAGCAGCCAATTTTGTCGGCAATCGCACGAACGCAAAACGCTCTTTCCACGCAGGCAATACGTGCTGCAAACAGCTACGTCTCCAGGACGAGAGGTTTGATCTTAGCTGGAGTCGAGTGATGGCGGTAAAAGCTGATCGTGCGTGTACACGCAACTATTAAACGCATCCAGCGAAGTGCATCTAGGCTTAAAATCTCATCGACAAATGCAACTCACCAAGTCGCCTGTATATCTGTTTCCACGCTTTTGTAACTTAATTTTTAATAAATGATTTTTTTGTCTTCTCTCACTTACAAGAGAAAAAAATCTAGTTAGTTCTTAGTCTGTTCTGGCGATGATGTAAACTGAAAATCACGGCTTCATTCGGCAAATCTATAGATAGAAAGGTGAAAACGATTAAAGTCGATTATGAGAAAAAAGGTAGTGCAACAGTTGCAAGAGAGAGGCTGGTGTACGGGGCGGGAGAGCCCGCCGCAGTGCATGCAGCATCGCTAGCAGCGCTTAGCATCGATCCGTATCAGTCGGTGAATAACGCCGCGCTGTGACATCGTCTGTCTGTCTGTTTACGCCATGGGTCGTATGCTGGGTCATGAGGCACACAGCCGGGCAGACGGATGTTATATTCAATCAGAACGTCGACGGACCGTGATCGAATTTACGCGTTCCGATCAGAAACTGCTGGCTGCTGGTGTCACATTAAAATGTCTTCCCCATGAAAAATCCGCCCGGAAAAAAATAATCACGGATTTGATATGTTCCCCCTTACTAAAAATATCGCCGGTCCCATAAAAAGTCTTCCCATTATAGGTGTGTTAAAAATGGACTGTTTGATGTTTTAGGCTTGCATTAGTGTAACTGTGTTTATTGTTTTCATGTTTTTTTTCTGTATTGCTTTAATGTCTGTCTATCTGCTTATCTGTGTTTCTGTCTGTCTTTTTCTGTTCGTGTTTTCTGCTCGTGTTTATTATGTTTATGGGCCTTGTTGCCTGATACAAATAAATAAATAAATAAATAGGATCGCCCCGCAGAAAAGTTTCCCCCTTGGCCGACAATTTACCGGTAAAAATTCGTCCCGCCCGACAGGCCGCCGGGCGAGGCGGATTTTTGCCGGTAAATTGTCGGCCGGGGGAAAACTTTTCTGGGGGGGTCCTATGTAGGAACACTGGCCCGGTCACAGTGGTCAGCTGCTGCTGCTGCTACATGCAACTAGAAGACTTTGCAGAGTACACACTCCGTGACGACACGACGAACAAGTCCCGCTGACGTCACGTGAAACGCTCAGGGGAGTATCTTCTATACACGATTTCGCGCTTACCTATGGGCCGTGCTTGAATGTGAAACAAAAACACTGTTTTGCAAAAAAAAACCATCCCGCAAACGTTTTGTGTTTCGTTTTTGCAGGTAACCACGTCGAAAACGTTTTCCGCAAAAAAATCTGGATGATCGAATCGCCACCAAAAGTTAGTCACTCATGCACTTTTTTCTCGGTCTATGCCCACCCTTCCAAAATTTTACATCACGATTCGTTCACAATTTTTGATTAAACCAATTGACAAACTGCAATGGCGATCATCCCAAAAAGTCTGTACGGACTGCAAGCACAAATCGTAATAACCCCAGCTAACAGACACGTCTCCCGAAGCGTCACAAACAGCGCTGATCTACTGACATGCTCGGGGCGTTCATTATGACTTCCTCGATGACCGCGCTACATTCAATCAGGCGTCACTCTCTAACATCAACCGACCCCGCGCCCGCCACAAACCGTCCGTCGAAATACATCGGCCAGTCGCCGGCGCGCTAAACACCGCAGTCTCAGTCCAATCCAGTCGGCTGCATGAAGGAAGATATTTCTATGCATTAACCACCGAGCGGCCAGCGTCTTCTCTGAGTTACGACCACCCAGATGCTTTCTGCGAGGAGCACGCTCCAGTAGCCTGCAGCCCACGTGCTGCTGAAACAACGGACTCTATTTAGTTTACGAGTCCTACAGTGGTTTGAACACCGGCTGTCAAAGATGCTCCCGCCGTGATTTGAGCAATTCCTGTTTGTGGAATTTTTTGTTCGGCGCGCCACGCAGCAATACATTGTACACATCAAATAATCACGAAACATAAGGGACAGAGACATCTGTGTATTGCCCTGGCTACGCGCACTGATTTCCTCGTCCGAAGTGTCGTCCGAGTTTCTCGGTCGAGGAAATCGGTGCGTGTGGCCACGGCACATAGCAGCAGCGCTTAGTGTTCTGCAGGCGCCACGGTATAACTAAGTAACGACAAAAGAGTCACAGATGAAATATTCATACAATAATTCAACATCAGACATCAAAAACGCACGAACGCATGCGCCACGCAAAAGACGCAGAACCAAAACATGGCTTAGTAGTTACCGATACCGCATGATAAAAAACCACAGTCGGAAAAACGAAGTTTTTTTACACATTTTAAGGGTTTTAGGTTATTAGATTATTGTCCCAAAGGTTTTAGGAGTTTTAATGAGCACTGTGCGAAAACGACTTGACACAAAATTACGATCTAAAAAGCACATCTATACACCATTCTCCATTGCATGTATCATCGTTTTCTACAAGTTATAGCATCCAATAAGACAAAATCCACGAGCACAGTTTACGCCCAAGTTTTAGCTACTTATCCATGGAGGAATGGCCAGGCTGAGTTGACCCCTCAATGACCCCTCAGTACTGGCAAAAAACTTTTTGCAAAAGTGTAATAACTTGTGATCTCCAGATTCGTTGCCAGAATGCACAAAATTATGCGTTAAATTTCCGGGAAAAAATCCAGAGTAGATAATATTATTAATATACCCCAGACTTCCGACCGCTGAAGGCTATAAGTGATCGATAGACTACGCTTGAAAATATTGAATGCGCCACTGTCAATATCGCAGTTACAGACACACGGACGATGTGTCAATTCTTCATTAATTAACACACTCGGGCGAACGTTGTTTGACTTAGGGTCTTTGACGCTAGCGCAGGCAGATTCAATATCTAGATGCGACATGCAGACTGCATGGATGCGTAATGAAGAAGTAATTGGCTAAGCGTTTGGCGTCGTTGGAGTGTAAGGCTCGGAGCCTGCATAACGAGTCTGACGCAGATGGTGCACTGCAGCTTTCTGCAACGACCAAAAGGGCTCTAGCATAGAGGCGACGTTAGCTTAAAACAAGCAAAATTGCTATTTCCGCCATACACAACTTAAACTGCTCCCCCAGATAGTGAAAGCTTAACGCTCCCGGGATTGCTAGCTATAAATTAACGGAACGACCACACGCAGGAGTCGAAACCTCTTGCAAAAGGTATAGCTACGAACATGACTGAAATCACGGATGGGTCTGCAAGTCAACAGAAAACTCACAAAATATCCCCTGTGCCAGAAATCTATACAACAGCGAATCGAAATAATTTGACACAATTATCGTCAGATAATTAATTACCTGTTTCTACATGGAAAAATTTTGCTGCCAAGTCGAAAGCGGTGTTCCCAAGGACTAGAAGAAGTTTAGTAAGTCAATAAGTGCTAGATTACTAAGACCCCATGGACTATAGGTCGCTTGAGCTACAGGAACGAAGACAATAAACTAATAATTCGTGAAATTAATTTCCAATTAGCCCAACCTGTGTGGCCACGATAACTAGAGACAGACGGACGCCGGACAGGCGGAATGCACTACATGTACCGGGCTATGCACTACATGTGTGTGCATCGGGCTGTAAATGCTCGATTGTGCGGCGCAACACTGTGACATCCCGGCGCTGCTGACTGCTGCTGCTGCTGCTGCGCTGCTAGCGTGACGTCACTCAGTCATCATTTGCAGGTGCACTTAACACGTGATTTATAGCTGTTATTGCACCAAGTAACATGACAAACCGCTCAGGTTGCACATCTAAAGTATACAGTTTAGTGTTGCCGTCGACTTGTCGACTAGTCGATCAATTTAACAGTCGACTAATAGCCCACTAAACAAAATTTTTAAAAAAGTAGTCAGTCGATTAGTAAAATACTCGATAGCGGCAGCAATACTTCTTGTTGTAGCATTTCAAACTGTCAACTTTGTTGAACAAACGGTGTCGAAATTGTTGCTTACTTTTGTTTCAAACAGACCCTGTCTGCATGTGCCGCTCTAAACAAAAAGCCCGGCTCTCGCTAGAATATGGGCCGTATGTACGACTAGCGAGTACTGGCCTTAACAGTAATTTACTAAACTAATGAACTAGACTGAAATAGCTGCATATAAGGAAGCTACAGAAATATTCGTTCACGACATTATGGCGTTATATAAATGGGTTTTGACTCAGAGACTGATTGACTGAAAACAGAGAATCTTGTCCACAAAATTTACGTTGGTTGAGCCAATGCATTTAGCTTCCTAAAACCCGTTCATATAGTTGGTACCAGATGCAGAGTGTATTCATTGCATGCATTAAGTTGCTTATCTCGGATAAGTGCAAGCTTAACGCAGGTCCAGTTACTATCCATGATTAACTCCTCACCTATACAGTGCCGTAGCGCTCACATTATAAGGTAGATCTATAATCGTTTATACCAGCACTCAGTGACAAAGCTACTGAAATTTCCGTAAACGCTAAACAGAACGAAGCAATAAACGAGCATGCAAGCAAGCGCGCAAAGTACACCTCAGACGTCGTACGTTACAGATTTCCCGTAAAACAACTGACCGACCTCCCACGTAGTTCTCCAGACAAGCAAGCACGGTGGCCCGACCGGCGATTTCATCACGAATTACGACACGTTTCATGCTATCAATCTGTTTTTAGTTACGTACAGTCTGCAGGGGCATTAGCGGCCGTAACCGTCATGCCCCGCGCACCGTCGCGTGGCGACGCGTACATTCTCTGAATTACGCAAGCAGTCATAAATTACTCGTCACGTTTAGCACTGGATGCGTTAATGATAATCTTTATTTCACCAAACAAACATTGGTAGACACAAAAATCCTTCATTAAATTGGTTTTGGTCTTAACGCCAAAATTATCGTTAGACCTATTATCTTCAAGGCTTGGCCGTAGGAAGCAGATAATGTGCGCATTGCGCGCATTTGTTTGTCTTTCCGTCAGATTTTCGACGTTACCTCAAACTTTGCTTTAACCAGAAACGAACATTATACGATCTGAGCAAATGATGAAATAATGCCCGCAGAAAATGTTGCTAAGTAAGTAATAACATATGGTCATCATCATCATCATCATCATCATCGACAACCGTGGGCTCAATGCCCGTTGGTGTCTGACGCCATTCTTACTATCGCTGCCCACCGCTGCCTATCTA
>Ga0209367_1001155_pt1 | contig 31317 bp, 19 predicted proteins | sample WorMetLIZISLAND2_FD_187412 | JGI IMG/M metagenome (GOLD analysis project Ga0209367, IMG submission 187412) | Marine gutless worms symbiont microbial communities from Max Planck institute for Marine Microbiology, Germany - Olavius geniculatus... ...
CGATGACATATAGTCTCATTAATAAGTGTGCCAAAAATTATTATAATCGGACATTCATTGTTCAAGTTATTGCAAAAAATGTAGTCACATGCTTTTTTTTGAGACACAGTGTAGACTTCTGCAGCTTGGCAAGAATCTTTTGATATGACACAGCAGCAAGGAGATAAGTTGTGAAGAAACTTCTGTAGTGTGAAACTAAGAAGCTATTGTTGTTATTTATTCTATCATTATGTTCATTACTTATGCACACATATAATGGAGTTCATACAATTTTAGGTTTAGCTTGTATTTTGTGTTTTGTGTTTCTGTAAAGGTTAAACTTACTGTTCCATTATTATGTGTTTGTGTGCATTCCACCCGGACAGGCTGTTTCTGAAATGACCTATACTGTGTTGGGTGGGACGTTAAACCCTACTCACTTGCTCACTGAAATTCACTAGTTTGCATTCTCTTGACGATATGCAATGTGATCTGCTGTTTGGCAGACCCAAGATGCTGAGATGTAAAGTTCTTTATGATATGCTCTAATTCTTTGTTACAGTGCCAAATTTTCAGATGCAAGTTGTGCACAATATGTAGCTAGTTAGCTGTTTCATGCTTTCTAGTCAGTAAATTTTTATATTCATTGCTCAGTTGGTTTTTTCTGTTAGTGACTTGCTCGCGTGAATGCTGTCAGTTGTCTGTTTTTTTTTTAATTTTTGTACGCCGACTGCATTACTTATCAATGTGAATGATTAGTTATGGAGTTTGATTTTAGCGGTACAAGATTATGACTTGCATTATTCAGATTTGCAGTGTTGTGATTATGCTGAGAATTACATCGATGGTGAAATTTCATAACCAGTTGAATAATTTGAATAATTAGTGATATGGTTTTCATGTTGTTAAGTTGTTAATTACTGTAGAATTGGGTGCAGCATTCGTCATTGGCACCAGTATTTGCCCCAGGGAAAAAGCAAAAATTGGCAAGTAGAGTGCTTTATCCCAACAAGCTGCTATACCATCCATAGAGTAAAGGACAGTAGCTACTAAAGGGTTTAGAGCCATGGTTGATGGATTCATATTGTAGAAAATGGGCAGCAAATTTCTTGCTTTCCTTTGTTGTACCCCTTCAGTGAGCAATCATGCTACTTACAATGGGACCTAAAGACTTTGCTCCAGTTTCCAGGACTGACAATTATATGGAGGTATAAAGGCATAAAATGGCAAGCATGTTCAGGCAAGAAGGTTTTGCACACAGCTGGGAAACTATCTGCTGCCATCCATGATGTTGAAAGAGTTTTACTTTTTGTCACGTAGTGTATTGTGTCGTTCACTCAGAGCTAATATAAAACTCATGACACTGAACGCGTGTGCAAGTTAACCCTGAAGTCGGGAATGGTTAATTCCCACACCGATAAACCTTAATAAGTCTGTTGTTACTCAGTTCTTGAGAGATGGCCTGTTAGGTCTGATACGGTATACTGGAGACTGGCTGATGCTAAATGTTACTGCACCATACAGTTCTACCCACCAGTGTACTTATTCATTGAACCAAGGCAGGGCTGCATTAGAACTGGCAGGCCAAGAGTCTTGGAGCCCATCATCATCATCATTATGATTTATTGCATACATCGCCATCAGCAAACAACAATAGCAACATAAGACAATACTATGCAACAGGAACAAGTCAATAGCTTATGCTAGGACTCGTCCCTAACAAACAAAATATTACTCAATAGTTAATTTTGCACAAGTGATTAAAAAGACAGTAATATGCGATAGCTCACTGACAGTTAACCATACAGCCTGAATAACATATAAGAAATATCTAGCATTGAAACCACATGCAAAGCAACTATAATAAGACAGTAATTAATTTGATAGAAATAATGTTAAGCATGGCCAGATATATTGTAAGAAGAAAATCGCTTACGTATTATAAAAGGATAATTGGATAATGCAATTCTGGACGGAGGGAATGCTACTTCCCACAGTTTGGCAAAGGGTTAAGTGTATACGCTGCATCAGCTTACTGCTTTGCATACAGTGATAAATGGTCTAATGGATTTGCCTTGTTAAAGATGTGTACACAGTTGAACATTATTATTATTATTATTAAGTGTTGAGTTACAAGTGTAGTTACCAGGCCATGCCTAGTTTGTTTTTTTAGAAAAGAGCTTACTGCAAAAGTACAACAGAACTTGTTTGATTTACTCCTAATAATGACGATGATACTAATAAGTCAAACGTAATTTGGGAATAGGTAGAATCGCTTCTTGTTTCTGTTTGCCAGCTGATAGCACTAATTTGCAGTTGTGTGTTTTCACTAGGGTTGGACCCCAAATGTCCTCTTTTACTGGGAGGTCAGGGACTGATCTAACATAACGTGTCCTTGGACCCCACATGTGATCTGCCAAGGGGCATGTAAATCAGGCCTATCCGTTGAACGGTTTAATCAGGGTGCAAGAATGTGGCAGACGACTCACAAACCACTCTGCGGTGAAATGTGTGGCTATAAGCGACTCCGCTTAGCAGTGACACGATAATCTGGCTATATATGTGAATTTTGTTGCTGTTAAGAATTGCCAGTTAATTTTGCAGTAATATGTTGCTTGCCTGTTGTGTTTATGATTTATATATCGATTATGTTTATTAGTATATTATTAGTGACATCAATGAAAGCGCCGGCGATCACCCGGTTATTGCGACAAAGTTGGTTTCCCTCGCGTGGTCTGTCTGTCTGTCACATTCGTCTACCCTGCTAAAGGTGTGGACGAAATGTCTTCTGATACCGACACTCGCGTAGTTCCAAGTAACGTTGTATTAAACCGGGGCCGTGTTCTTCGACGCTAGAAGGACATTTCGGAGTCGGAACCTTTGTCAGAATTCGCGCTGCAAGTTGCGGCTAAACCGACTGTGAGTTTCGAGCGATGCCTCTTACTGCTAAGTGAGTTTGACCGTTGTTTGAAATAAGTGCATCTACGATTTACGCCAACGCTTAACATCATTGTTCTAGTATTAATATTTTAATATTTGAAATGTTGTACCTGCTCAGGTATTTTTTCATATTGCCTGAATGGAAACTCAAATCAGCTGTGGGAAGTGTATTGTCATTCTGTCATTTTAAATCTAGTTGGTAGGCTACCGTGTAGCTAAGTTGATATAATTAATTGCGCATTATGTTAACGCGCATATCATAAAGTAGATTAAGGAGATAAAAAGTTATCATTTTATATTAGGCCTACAGGTAGGCTTACTTCCAGTTGAATGTCAGGCGAGCTTAAGCGTAAGTCGCTGAGCTGTCGACACGGCTAGTTTATAGCAGCAATTAACCTAGCGCTAACGGTTAGGAGACGCAGTCGGAAATGCGTTCCTGCGTCGATCATTTGAGAACAAGCTAACGGATTACCTTTACTTCCGCGAGTCTTTGCTGCCGTAGATGGCAGGAAATGGCCTGAAAAAGAGCAAAGACGATTAAAGACTGCACCAACGTGTCTGCCAACCTACTGCTGTTAAAAGGGCGTCTTTTGCATCGTTGTCGTCTGTCTGTTGTCTGTCGTCTGTATGTCACGGATGTATTGTGGCTAAGCTGTGGGTCGTAAAGGAAAACTTTTTGCACGAATAATTAGCACTGTGTCTAGGCTGTCTGCCTGCAAAATTTCAGCGATCTAGTGAACATTTTCAAAATTGGGGTTGAATATAGGGGGTAAGAAAAATGTCCGTTTTTAACGGAAAACTGGCCATATCTCGGAAACGGTGAGATATAGGGCCAAGATAATTATTAATTAGCAATAAGAAGTGATATACACCCTTTCAGATGGCATTCGATTTTGGATGACCTTAAAGGTCGGTACGCGCTATTGTGGCTAAACGGTGCGAGATAGGGCTTAGGTTGCTATTAGTCATTAATAGGAAGAGGAAGTCGCATAGTGGCTTTCAAATGACATAAAAATAATTGTCCTTGGATGACCATGAAGATCAGTACTGCAACAGGAACTGTATAGGCTTTAGCGCATCTTTCTGCTAGGTTTTCGTGTTTTACTATGTCACGAGTCAAAAAACCAAGAAAGCCAAGTAATATTTTACAAGGTACTGTAGCGACATTTTTTAAAATGTTCGGATCTGTTAGTATCATTTTATTGCAAATTTTTGCTGAGCGTAGCAATGAAGTTTGAAAATCGTTTAATATTTAGCCAAATAAATTCAATAGTTCGTCTTGTATTTTATGACTGACGCTGTACAGGGTGCGGCAGAAAAAAGTGGACCCCTAAATTTTTTCGCCGTTTTCTCAGCAACTGTTTGGGATTTTAATATGAAACTTTACAGCTTTATTTACCGAAACCTTATACATCTAACTGCCAAGTAAAATGTGATTCTGTTGAAAAACGACGAAGTTGTAAACTTTTTAACATGATCGCCTACCGATTTTTCGGCATTCAAAAATGTTCATGCTAAAAATGCTGTTTAATTTTCAAAAACTGGTTACACGTTACTGTCGATGACGTCACAGTGACGTTTTGATATACAGCAATTTATATTGTTTATAAATTATCACTAAATTATCGTTCCTTTAAAGCAATCGTCGGCTGCCCACCGGATTCATCTTCCAGCAGGACGGCGTTTTATTTCGTGTATCTGCGTGAGAAACAGCGAGGAGAAGGAGGCAACGAAACAGAAGTCCATAGGAGTATACGGTGGACATCGCAGTTCATCGAAACATAGGCCATCGCCGCCTGCTGGATCCTGCTACTGATCGTAAATGTCATATCTGCACTGCAGCGCCTGTTCCATCTACGGCGTAATGATGGCTATTAGAATAGACCAGAAACATTTGTATAGGTCAACACTTGCTCGGTCGTACTCAGTACATCTCGGAGGCAGGTCATCACGCTGGCAACTTATAGGACGCTCGCGCTCTCCTTGGCGATCGATCTGACAGTAACAATAACTGCAGCAGCAGCAGCAGCTTGACGCCTACAGAAAATTATTCTTCAGTCCTTGTTTTAGTAGCATTTCTTAGTATGATTATTGTCTACAGCTTGACGACAATGCAGTAGTTTCATGTAAAAAACAAAATATTTGCAAAAATGTTTAGCAAATATTTTCTGTCTTATTTCACATGTAACCTTGTGCAAATGTTTCGAAAAATGTTTCATGCTGAAAATGTTGTGAGACGTTTTAGCGGGACAGCGCATCGCTTAAAGATAAACATTTGTGCAAAATGTTTCACGCACCCACGGTCTATGTTTTATAGCCATCAGTTTCTCGTAAATGTAAAAAAAACTTTTGTGTACGCTAGAGACAGGCTTGAGGCGCGCATGAGAAGTCTTTAGCGAACGTTTTACTGCAAAATTTTTTTGAAAATGATCCACTAAATTTTTAATCGGCTACTAATAAAAAAACTCGAAAAATGTGGCTTTTCCCTTGTCTGACTCGCGGTGTAAATTTATCGAACATGGTACATCACAAGGTTGCTCCGCAAAATACAAGATAATTATCACGGACACTTAAGCCAGCGATTTCTCCGTCAAAAACATTATTTGCTTGCACGAACTGTTGCGATCATAATCACTCGTAAGCCTATCTCTAAAACAGAACAAAGTAAGATTTTAAACACGGTCATTTTCAAAGCAAATCCGATAATATTTTGCCAATAGTGGCACATAAACAGTTTGCCGTTGTTCTCTAAAAAAGAAAAATAATCTATCATCAGTTTGCGGTACGTCTAGTGATAGTGGATAACAAAGAAAGCACACTAGGCGTAAAATGCACAGAAGGTCTCTTGATAGGGTTATGTTGCGATCGGACTGTGCCATTTACGACAGCATTAAGGGTATTATACGACACACAATGCGCTTCGTCCGCTGACAGCACGATGTAAATGGTCATAGTAATTGGAAAAGAAGCAACGATGTAACATAGCCGGTTCTGTGTAGATTAGGAATACATGTCTGCCACGGCCATCTGCAAAGCTCCTCGGGATCTACTGTCACTTCATGTCTTTATGATTCCCACACGTCCTTATTCAGAGTCTGTCGACCGTTAGGCGCTTAACGATGCGCAGCCGACTCGCAGTGGACACGCCCAGAGAGCATCATCGCCATAAACTTCAGTTCTACTCGCTGTCTAACAAGAACTGGAGAGAATTAGCAGGGCGTATCGAATGCAGCGAATCGCCAAATTCGCCATCTAGTAGCCACTTTCATTGCAGCAAAATCACACAAATTTTGAGATGATACGCAAAACATTCCAATGGCGTTAGCCTATTTGCGACAGTTACGTCGTCGGTAATAAGGATCCATTAGCCGACGTTTATTTATTTTTTACGACTTATTTTCCCTGATTTCCGATTTATCAGGATTCCAGCTGATTCCACTCACGCAGAGATGATTGGGCCCAGTTATCGATGCGCTACAAGCAGTTAGCAACATGCCAATCACTGACCACGAGACATGGTTGCTGCTGCAGCTGCTGCTGATGCTGCGGCGTCTTGATAACATCTCGTTGTCTCACCAACAGACTGAGTATCAGTGATCGATGTGTCGCCGTATCGATTGGCCCGCCGTACACCGAGAGCCAAGCTGGCTGTCCGTCCGTCCGACGTCCGTCGGTCCGGCGTCGTTCTCAGAGTCGCAATGCTGGCTGTCCCTCGTCGATAGCAGATTGCTGGCGCGGCCGGACACTGCAGTCACGTGCGCCTTCCATCAGCCAGCCAGGAACAGAGCGGACGGGCGTCGCTGGTGGTCCGAAGAGAATTAGACGACGAACGACGTACGACGACGACGTCGCCAACAACGGGCCCACCCACCCTGCAGACAGGCACCGCACGGCCGCTGAGTATAAAGCACGTGCCGAGCTTTTTTTAGTCATTTCTCTTCTACGTCATCTGCATTCGTCAGCCGGCCTTGTGCAAGAATCCAATCTTTCGCAATGCGTTGTCGCGACAATCGTCGGTGATTTAATCTGCGCAGGTCGTGAACAGTCCTCGAGAACCACATCGCTAAAACTATCTGCACCAAATTAAAACTGCAGATTTAGGTACTTATAACTTAATCTTGCACAGTCACGGTAACATAGATAACAAAGTGTATATTTCGTATCTCTGCAGTTGTCTGTGGCAAAACGTCCTAACGCTGACCTGACGATGCGTACCCAAGTTACTCAGACATGTTCGAAGTGGTTTGCTGCCCTTCGACAACTACGAAGCATGATCTGTGTCAAACGACGTAATGCAGGCGTTCATCGTAGCGCTGGTGTTTTCCAGGCTTGACTATGGCTCCGCAACTCTTGCCGGCCTTCTGAAGCAACTCATGAACAGGCTTTAGTCTGTGCAGAACGCCGCTGTACGGCTGATCTTCAAAGCTTGTCGTCAGGACCACATTCAACCGTTACTGCGCAGATTACACTGGCTTCGGATGCCAGAACGTGTCTGGCTGGCAGTGCTATAGTGTATCGCTGCCTCCACGGCTCTGCACCTGGCTACCTGGCTTCAGATCTTCAGCGCGTTTCACACCTCAACGCACGTCGACGACTGAGCTCTTCGATTACATCAGCGCTGGTCGCTCCACGCGCTGTGCGTTTTACTATTGGCGACCGCACCTTACCAGCGACTGCTGCATCTGTCTGGAACAGTTTGCCGGAGTCAGTCTGATCATCGCCGTCGCTGCAAGTTTTCCGCAGCAGACTGAAAACCGAACTTTTTGCTCGGTCTTACAGCTATGACTAAGAACGTCTCATAACGTCTCATTGCACTGACTACTATTACGTGACTTAACTGTTTAGGCTTATTGTTACGTGTCCTTGTTATCTTATGACTTAACGCCACGCTAAAGTTTATTCGTCTTTCATTATTATCATCATCATCAACAACTACAAATTACAACGTGATCACGGTTTGTGTGATTACGGCTAATTTACGGTGAACGCCTGAGGCACTCGCTGGGCATATCATGTCGGCACTCGTCTTGGGCATCTTTTCTTGTTTGTGAACGCCGTTTAATGGCTGGCGACAGACGAGTGTACTGGACGAGCACTGTTACGTGTGGCTGGTGAACACGAAAGTCTGCATGGCGCAGAGAGAGAACGAACGACTGTTCATTAGTTAACACCGTTTGGATAGATCGCTGTGTGGCGTTAACGAATGAACGACTGGACCGAGACGCTGGTCATAAAAGACCGAGCTCCATGGCACACGACTTGATTTACTACAGACAGACCACGCCAGGGTGGCTTTGCTTCTTAGCGCCCAGTTGACAGTCTATTGAGTACCGGTACTGTACCACCATGCAGTCACCGCTCGCTGTCACGCATGCGCGAGGATTATGCATAATTCAGCGGCTGAAGAACGCAAGTCGTAAACGACACTTACGTTCTGCAGCGAGTGTGCCCTTTTTCTGATTTTTACCATCGGGTGGAAAAAGTCGCTGAATGCTTTTTATCAAGGATCATGCAGGTTTTATACCAATATGGGATACACAATGACAACGCATAGAATTAATTTTAGAAAAACGAGGGGGCCGGATTCCTCACTTTTGCAACAGAATCCGTGATCTTGACTTTGCTCAGACGGCTCCGATTGTTTTGGTAATCTACATGTGCGATCTCTCCGGCTGGAACAGATCTCAGTGTTAGGCCTAATTACTACAAGCCATTTAAGACATCTGGCCTAGACCGATTAAATTTATTCTTAAAGACTGTCCGTAGATTTTTAACAATAACGAAAATGAAAGTGAAACAAAATTGTTCTGTTTCTGTTTTGGCCGTGTTTCTATTTGATCCGAGACATGCGGACAGCACTTTAGAGCGGTGGGCGGCTCAGGTAGTCGTTGACCGTGCAGTTCTCGACCGAAGGAAAAAGCGGACTCGTGTGTTGGGCAGAGGGCCGTGCAGGCTGTGCGACTGAGTCGAGGCGAGCACGTCGTGTGCGGCGGGCGTTTCACGGACGATTGAAAGCGACTGACCGGGCGGCTTAGACACGCCGCTTGAGCGCGGCCGATGAATGGCAGACCGACCGACCGACGTGGACGTGATGGACGCTATCGATCGGCTGCCGAATTCATTGATCCAGTCAGAGCGAGTCCAGGATTCACCCACCACACGACCCAGCAAGATGAGCGAGTGTGTATGTCTGACGCGGAACCAACGTATAGGCCTATCTATATACGTTCACTGTGTGTCCAAATTTAGCACGATCGATGTAGAAAGCTCAGTGCTGTGGTTTCGCTATGACAAGGAGTTGTTTCAGTATAATAAAGCCCTAACTCCACAATTTTGATTTGTTATAGACTTGTAGAAATTATTGTGCAGCACGTTATATAACAAGTGCAAAATCGAAGTAATAGAGTTTGCGCTTAACGAGAAGTTTGGTTGTCATTATCGTTATTATTTAGTGTGAAAAGTAGTGTACATAAAAAGACTGAGATTATAATTATAACGCACAACGGATTGACAGGGATCAGTATAGTGTCACAGTTAGGTTGTTTGCAGATGATGTGTAAAACATTGCTTGCGCATTGTAGGCCTAATTAGTGCGGATGGATATATGCATGCTTGAAGATGCATTAGCTGCGCTTGCCCAGTGGGCTCAAGATTGGCATTTGGCAATTATCCGTATCATCGGAGAAGCGCTGCGTTATGCACGTGGGCGCAGTCGATAAGCGGCCATTCACATTATCCGTTGATCATGCTGCGCCAGTAATGACCTTGTGTCGTGATCAAGAGTAAATCAAGAGCTGTCTTCTTTGCAACATAATGACCTAAGTAGTATCGTGTACAAAGCTCATCAACGTGAAAATGCCATTTATCGATGTTTTGGGTCTCGTGCGTGAGTTAACATTAGGCTTAATCTTCTCCATGTTCCGTGTTTATATTATTGTCTGTGTCACACTTCTTAGAGGACATGTCTTATGCAATTGTACATGTTAACTTTGACTTACTTTGACTTGACTTATTGCCATGGCGACATTGACAGATTAGCGCGCTTTGGCAGCTCCAACTTTGCGATTCCAAATCTGGTTTCTTCAGAGTCACCTGTCTTAAGCAAGTCTGTCGGCCTCTGGTACTGGTACCGAGAGTCGCAGAGTCTCAGTCTTTTCGCAGGTTATTCAACTATCTCTACCGTGGTCTTCTTTTCGGGCGGACACTTTCAATATGACAATGGAGCATTGGATCATCATGTGTGGGTGTCTGCTGGAATTTGTCCCAGTGACGTGACCATGTATGACAGACGTCTGGTGCTCAGAATCTGAACAATACCCTGTTTGAGTGACAGTTTCTTCAAAATATTTTTTCTTGTGCAGCCGAGTATTTTCCTCATTACTGACATTTAAAGCCAGTCACTCAGTGACTGTAAATTTTCTTCCGTGAGAGTCCAAGTTTCGGCGTTGCGCAACAGTATGTACAGTAAAGCAAAACTTTTGTCTCTTCACTGATGTCTTTGGATTTCCCGATTATTTCCAAGTTTTGAGTTACTCCATAGGCACTGTCATTTTTTCCGTGAAATGTCCTCGTCACAAGTAGCATTTCTGCAAATTGCTCTACCGAGCTAGACAAAATAAACTTTAAAGTGATATACCGGCAAACCAGATTCTTCGAATCTGTACCAAGACGACGGACGGTGAGCGGCCTTCACAGGAGTGGAGACAAGCTATAGTACTGTGGTTGACCATCTACCACCTAGATCCACCGGATCTGCCGCGACACGGGTGTCACAGCGACTGAGGCCCTGCAGCTAGCAGAGGTCAAAGCGTTCTAATGAACGATCGCAACGGCGGGAGGCTTTGGCTAAACGCTTCGCGTCGCGTGATGATGAGGAGGAGGTAGACAAACTTCTGCACCTTTTTACTTCGTTATTGCCTTCCATCACTATTTGCGAAAAATATCTTTTACGAACATTAGAGATGACAAAGCCATTCATAATTTTACACAGCCACCAATGTCGTTCTCGTCCAATGCTTAATTCTTATAATACTCGGACAGTACCTATTTCGTTTAAATTCATCTAACATTACTTTGCACATTCACTTATTTATTACGTAATACGTATGCATGTCGCGTGAGATGACACTGCGATGGCGTGATATATAGCAGCACATCTTTCGCCAAATATCTCAAAAAGTGTCAGGTCAATTGTCAGGATGTCGAGCTAACGTCATTGGATTTCAACGTTCGTAGAGTCTGCCGGAAGCATAAAAACGTCGCTTGCAGCTGACCTGCAGCTAATTTTCTACCAAAATTTTCTCACTGTTACATTAAGTATAAATTTGCAACAAAACTGTAATTAAAGATTTCGTCTCGATGCACTTCAAATGTTTTGGCCACTAGATACACCACATAAAATACTAATATAATAATCTAGCTCTTTTTGTCCCAAAGATCCGTCGGAAAAAGTTAGGTTTTGAGATAGTCTACGAAAGCTCAAAGTTTCTGTATATAACGTTTCAAGGAAGGTGCGCAAAAAGTATAAAATGCAAAGGTCACTGCGCCTCGCTAAGCGCAGATCCAAGAGTGTTAAATATTACTCAAAAGATGCACATTTTGAAATTGCAGATAGCCGCATAAGATGTTGGCCACGGCGGATTTTTTTTGCTGCGCAGCAGCAGCAGCAGCAGCAACAACATCAGATGAATGCGATGAAGCGTCATTGCTGGCGCACGTCACGTCATCACACGTGGCACGCTTCTTCGTGCTATCGCGCTGGTCGCAGCTACTGCTGATGACACCGAGTAAGCTTATATACATGTAGGCGGCCCACGTGAACTCGACACTTCAAGTCAAGCCTGAAAGCCGAGCTTCTTTCGAGCATTGCGGTCACGTACAACGTCAACAGAACTGATGAACCAAACAGTCAGCTTACGAGCAGCAACTATTATTACACTAACAGAATATGTCAAATGGCTGTCGAGTTGCGATATTTTTTACAATGTAACCTACCAGCGCCTTTGCATGTGTCAGGTGCTGTGTGATCGTTGATACGGACAATTTGCGACTATAATATGCGCTACTTTACATAATATTCCCGAGAATGAAACGAAAAGATATTGATCAGTAAACGCGTTTTCAGATTCTGCATTCAATTAATTGCATCCTCTTCAATTTACCCTCTTTGTAAGTGCTGGCTTCTCAGCTAAAAAGCATTTCAATAGATCAAAACACAACATTCGACGGTCGGGCAGTTAGTTTGGAAATGCCATAATTAAACAAGCACAACGACTTAGCTGCAGAACTGGACATTTTTTGTAATAACTGGACCTTTATGACGACGTCGTGCATAGTGTATAGAAGGCTAGCAGTAGATATAACCTCAGCAGCGAATGTGCTCGGCGCATGCCACCAGACACTGGTCAGACAGACTTCTACGTCGCTATGAATCACCAATATTTGATATCGCCGCTAACCGGCCGCTATTGTACTATGATGGAGTGAGTGGATGAGTGGGTGGGTCGGTGGCGAGGAGGAATGCTGCTGCTGCTGCTGCTGACGTTGCTATGGCGGCGGCGCGTGACGGCAGCGACTTGTTGCCATCCATGATGCAATGCGCGCCACATCATTACGTACCAACCGCTGCAGCGCTACAGCAGCTTCGCAGCGACACGCTGCAATTTAGCTTCCATTCGCGTCTACACTGCATAGGCCTACATCGGCGCAGGTTTTAGCGGTCGCGCGTACAGCGTGTTACCGCGCCATCGATTTTTCTTTGCATTATTTTACAAAATTAGAAAATAAAAAAATATTAAATATGCAAAATAAAAATATTGCACTTACATTCCTTTTGTCGAACGTATTGAAACCTGTTTGGATGTTATCATTTAAGTGTTATTTTACGAACTCTCTTTCGCACTTAATGGAAATGAGCATTAGTAATATTATATGTCGATGATATATCAACGTAATATAACGTTTATTGATGAAGGTAACTGATAAGCTAACAGACGTGTGTCTACTGTATGTATTTGCATTATCGCAGTGGGACCTTAAAGTCAGACTTCGTAGTTCTACAGATTCACTGACAATCACAGGAGATATACGAGACAAAACGAGAATTTATTCTAGGAGGGGAGTACACAACGATGTTCGTAGTTTACTCTTTTTTGCAAGCTTGCGTAAATTAATCTCGTGAACGTTACTATGTCGTTACATTGACACAAGAAACAGTCTGCAGTGGCCTATGTTTCTGGTTTCGGCTGCGGGAGAGAGACGATGTATGATCAGTGAGCCATCAATCTGCGAGACATGAACAGTTTCATCAAATTGCGCAGCCAGCGAGCGATGTCGATCGACGACGAAAGACCAGCGACGACGTCGACGTCGTTTGTCATGGTGATTAGAGACGATGTGACAGCACTGCACGGGAATCAATTAACGAGCGATACATACAGCACAGCTCGCCATTCAAGCCGTCAGTCACAGTCTGTCGCTAGCTCGCGTTCAGCTGCGTCAGTCTAATGAAAAATGAGCGCTGGCCACTCACTGGTCAGTCAGCGTCCATCGCTCGGTGACCAGTCTGGTAGAATAAAGTTGGTGGACAGCGGCAGCTGAACGCAGGCTATGTACGTCTGGTGCTGCTCCCGTTCTTAGACACCACGCCCAATCCGGCAACGACCGAGCGTCATTCATTGCAGCCGGCCGGCCGCTATAAGTTAATGCTGACAGCGAGCGGTGACTGTACAAGGATCTCCAGAGGCGCATCACTGCAGCGCTGTCCACGTCGCCTCGTCTCGCACAAATTCGCCGGCGTCGCTCCACTCGCTGTCCCTGCAGCAACTCGCCAGCTTCCGCCGGCGCGCGCGACCGACCTAGACCGTGCGCGATCAATACGCGGATCCACCACCAGCGCCTGCGTCACATTAAAATGTCTCCCCGTGAAAAATCCGCCCGGGGATAGATAATCACGAAATTGATTTTTCTCCTTTATTAAAATATCGCCAGCTCCGTAAAAAGTCGCCCCACTATAGGATCGCATCCAGAAAAGTCTCTCCCGGCCGACAATTTACGGGTAAAAAATTCGGCCGGGGAGATCTTTTCTGAGGGAATGGGGCGATCCTATAATGGGGCGCCGGCCGGCGCGCGTCCGTCCGTCCGGCCAGCCGATCCTCTCTTTCTGCGACGTCGAGTCGCGGCTTAAGACCGACCTACCGAGCGAGGCCGAGGCTGCTTGCACGGCCCAGCTGGCTGCACGGCTTAGCTAAGGCCGTCCGTCTCCTCCGCAGCACGCAGTCACTGTCGCCCCGCCTGCGTCGCCGCTTTTACAGCAGAATTTGCTTCTGCGGCGCCAGCGCGATTCGTGCAGTAAGCCGCTGGCACGTCTTTGAGGACAGCAGCAGACCGAGTGGCCGCGCAACGCTGCGACTTCCGGTTTCTCAGCAGCAAGAGATCGAGCTTTGACAGTCTTTGGGTCGATGACGCTACGTAACGACGCGGTAAGTTACTGCTGTTTCGCATTCTGTTTCTCTGTTGCCCACTCGACACTCGCTTGAATAAAATGGAAGAAAATGCCACGAAGTCCGTATAGATGCAAAGGCGCTTGTACTATTATTTATCATTTACTTCAGATGGATCGTCAAGTGTTCTTGAGAAATCACACTACTCAAATAGGCTTAATGTCTAAGATGATAGTCCTTCCGTAACAGTAACAGCGTTGACCTTCCGAAAGTCGGTGCACAGGCGAAGCTTACCATCTGCCTTCGGAACCATCACGATCGGAGAAGCCCACGGACTGCAACTCTCTTCAATGATTCCAAGCTCTACCAGGTCGGCTAATTCTTTCTTCAGATAAGCTGATATCTCTGGCCCCGATATATACACAGTACATCGGATAGGACGAGTCCCTGGTGGAACTTCGATGTGGCGAACTCCTAGAGTGGTCTTGCTAGGAAGATCGGAAAGATGACCTCATACTCTTTCAGTAGGTTCTTCAGGTCGCTCTATTGTTCGGTTGTCACCCGGTCATCGAAAGCAACAGAGCTGGTAGACGGAACAACTGTTTGATCGACCGGATCGGTAGCTGAAGTCTGCAGCAAAACCTCGGCTGGTGCTTCGTCGACAATTATTTTCCAAGTCGGATCTCGGTCAACGTACTTCCGTAAAATTTAAACGTTTTGTGGGCTTTAGGGCTTACGCGCCTTACCTTGTAGCCTGTCATTGTTGAGTTAACCGAGGCTGCTACTATTGTTATCATTACACTGTTCTTGTTTCTTCTTATTCTTTTTTTCTCTTCTTCTGCACTGCGTAGAAATATTTGTATTTTATATTAAAATTCCGCTGCTGTAGAATAGTACTGCGTGGCTCACGCATAGCCTACGGTTTATCCGCGAGTTTTAGGCCAAACAGTAAGCTTTATTTCTAGTTACGTTATTCGTTAAATTTTTGGTCCCTGCGTACTAGTTATGGTAGCTGGTACTGTTACTTAGGCTCCTGGAATGATTACTGTTGCTGGTCTTAAAACAGAGGAGATGGCGATGGCTGTTAGCAAAGACAGCCAGCTAGTTAACGCATCTCGTTATGCTGGGATTCAACCCCCGATGGCTCGTTATTTCGCAAAACTGAGCACAAAAGTTCAGTCCAATTAAAATTTTTACCCGACTGTACATAAGTAACGGTCGAGCTTATGGGAAGAGTTCTCGTCCGTCCATCTGTCCGTCTGTCACTGTAACGGATGTATTGTGGCTAAGTGTTAAATAGTGGGGGAAAACTTTTTACACGAATTAAATTCGGGCATGCAAAATTTCAGAGATTTAGCGCAAAAGAGATATTTTCAAATTGGGGGTTAAATGAAGAGGGTTAAAAAATCCAATGGAAAACTGGCCATATCTCAGAAACGGTGAGAGATGGGGCCAAGGTTACTATTAATCACTAATATGAAGTGGCATACGCCGTTTTAGATGAAATAGAAATTATCGATTTTGAATGACCATGAAGGTCAGTACGCGCTATTGCGGCTAAACGGTTCGAGATAGAGCCTAGGTTGCTATTGAACACTAATAAAAAAGTCGCATATTGGCTTTCAGATGACATGAAAATCATTGACCTTGCATGACCTTAAAGGTCAGTACTGCAACAGGAACTGTATAGCCTGTAGCGCGTTTTTCTTAGCAAGGCGTTTTTATTGTGAGAAAAATTTGCGCAACCTGCGTCCGATATTTCCGTTGCTTAACTACGACTGTAGCTATTTATATCGCTTGACGAGATGACCACGTGCGACGTCTGTTGTACTAACGTTGATTGTAGCTTTCAAGAGCAGCGTTCCGTTAACATGGCGTGCATGGAACTATGTCACCTCTAAGAAATCGCTTTCTCTCCGTGATTGAAAGTCGTGCGCTGGGCTTCGGCGTAGGCGGTACAGTCGGCTTTCCCTAGCGTCAGTTGGGCTTCTTGTTTGTAGTTTCCTACGCGACAGTCACAGCTTTATGTACACATAATTATATAAGCTTACGCTATTCTTATCACTTGTTATCGTATCGCGTTGAGCCTACTGCGTAGTCATTCATTGTGCAGAACGGTCAGTGTCAGTTATGAGAGACTTGATGTGTCGCTACAGACAAAGCCTGATTGTGAGAGTCGGATAATAAACTCTTGTGTGTGAGCAAGTGATTAATTTTCCGTTACTTCTGGACGTGGACGCCGAGTCAACAATAACAACAATAACAGCTTTCATTGGTCTCTGTTATCTGCCTATAAAGTGGCGTATGCGGCGCACGTGCTGTGGTGTGACGCGTGTAATGCAATTAGTGTCGAAAATCAGCTGCGGAAGACCAGCAGCGATGAGAATTGACGGCACGCGCACGGAAATTACATATTAGACGGCGTTCGCGACCGACCATGCAGTTCGCGAACCGTCGGACGGGCAGCAATTTGGTGTAGGCTACTTGGGAACCGGAAGGTTTACGGGTCGACAACGAGCATCCGGTGGTGGCAGCGTCGCAGCTCGCAACAGTTGTAGAACAATGCGGGTTGTGATGGCAATACAGTAAATCTTAGCGAGCTGGCGGTTCGTGACGCCGATCGCGCACCGACGATGGTCTCTTGGTAGCCAGCTTGCTGACGATCAATCCAGAGGTCGGTCGGCGCCGAGTTGTTGTTGCTGCTGCTGCTGCTGACTGGTCCGGTGTCACATTAAAATGTCTCCCGCATGAAAAATACGCCCGGTGAGAGATAATTACGGAATTGATATGTTTTCCTCTTATTAAAATATCGCCGGCCCCATAAAAAGTTTCCCCATTATAGGATCGCCCTCCCCCAGAAAAGTCTCCCCAGGCCGACAATTTACCGGTAGCCCGGGCGGCCGCCTGGCGGGGCGGATTTTTACCGGTAAATTTTCAACCGTGGGGAGACTTTTCTGGAGGGGGCGATCCTGTAATAGGGCGCAGTGCCTGCCTGCTCGGTGATGGAACAGCTGTCATCAACCGTCCGGCCGGCCTGAAGCACCTTCTCAAGTACCAGCCACTCAACATAGCGTCTTTTGTCTGCTGCCGGCGATGTCAATGACGTCGTTCTTGACTGTCGCCTTCCCATTGATCCGCCACCGCCAGCGCCATTCCGAGAAATTGCTAGTACGCAATGTAGCGTACCAGTAGTAACACTGTCTCTAAGCTCATTTAACATTCTGCTGTAAATCACTTACAGAAATAAATCATTCTCAATATAACATTATTGCCCGTAGAAGAATACTAGATTTCCTCAAATGTTATAGGCCTAAACGTTGTTACTTGTGTAAAATGCCGAAAAAAATATACACGGTGTTCCATAAAAAGGATTTTTTTTTCATATTTTACTCGAATGATGATCAGTTTACATGAAATGTTTACCAGTTGTAGCTGAAGAAATACTAATTCAAACTTTTAAAAACAAAATATGGCACTTGATTAAATATTCTTTGCTAGTCGTGACTTAATGCTGACGTCATAATGTGTCGTGAGTACAACCTTGCTAGTCTCAACTGGTGCTGTCAGTTGCTACCTTGCTTCGATGATAAACTTAATCTGGTTCGCTGATGAAGAATGTTCATCATGCCAGCTCTAAGCAACATGGGGACATAAAATCAAGCGTCTTGCGATCCAAAAACTCAACCATCTTGCAAGCTCGGTGTCCCAGTGCACTGTCTTGCTCGAACATGTGAAAAACCAACTATCCCCACAGACAAGTAAATGCAATCGCTTTGCATGTTTTTGTGCCTGCAACTGTAAAACTTCAAACATTTGTCACCAACAAACCAGATTTTTCACCATCGGAGCATTGTAGCAACTGACAGCACCAGTTGAGACTAGCAAGTTTGTTCCCGTGACACATTATGACGTCAGCATTACATCACGACTAGCAAAGAATATTTAATTAACTGCCATATTTTGTTAAAATATTATGAATTAGTATTTCTTTAGCTATAACTGGTAAAAATTTCATGTAAATTAATCATTATTTGAGTGAATTATGAAAGACAATAAATGGGTCCTTTTTATAAAACACCGAGTAGCCTACGTTCGCGCATGATCAGTTGTCGCTTGACTGCTATCAGCATTATGGTTTACTAATTTTGAATACTGACAGTCTCCAAAGCACAATGGTGACATTATGTTGGAACCATTCAACCATCATGTCATATAGGCCTATTGTCATAATGTAGCGACCTTTGCCCGTCGCCTGCTGTATGATAATAACACATTACTGTGTAATTGACTGTACTTAAACAGGCGGCCGGGTGGAATAGACTCTATTATGCCAGAGGATTGTATACCGGCTTAATCGTGGCCGAATGTTATTATGTTGTATTCAAGTTGTAGTTGCACAGTGAAAGGACTCCAGCATTTGAAGGATACGAAATTACGGTAAGTGTCAAAAGGACGTCGAATTTGTGTGAAACGAATCGAACCAAGATGAAAATGCAGGAGCTTTACGACAGTATAGGGTCTAATAGTAAATGTAAGTAAATAATTTACGAGCAGTTTTGACATTAAACGAGTAAACTGTGCTACCGTCCTGCGCTGATGCTTACGTTGATGGCGTGTGGCAGGCTAAGTAGGTCTAATCATGTGCAGTTTACATGGTACCTGTAGAAACCTATTCGCTGATGTCTCCAGCGGCAGTTACACGTATGAAGTTACGCGGTTTTTAATGATGGAAAAACATCACAAGTTTGCATCCGGCAAAAGATGTGACGCGGGTGACACTGCTAAAATGCAGAAATATCCGTATCATATCCTATTTTGTACTCAGTAAAAGGTAGAGAAGGTAAAGGTGGTGTATAGGAAACCCATCACAAAGCTACGAAGCGTCACCTGCCGTATCGGATCACACAGTGTTAGCTGCCACCCGACACAGGTGAACGCGCCCCGCTTTAACCCTAGCCAGACAGGCCGGTACTCGATTTACCTACCCCGGAGGGATGGAAGGCTGAATTGATCTTAAAAGTCTGATAGTCTCACTCATAATCTTCTATTGACATAAGCCTATTGAGTTCATTGTTTTTTTTGTTATTTTTTGTCACCTCACATTTTTTATCGCGTCTTTGATTGGTACAGATGTCAACGACCTTCGATAATCTGGAACGGCCACTACACACCTCGCAGAAAATCTGGATAAAGATTGGCCCACAGTGCATGTCAGCGGCAGATGTAGTCGATGGATGCTTTGCAGACTCGCATCAATGATCAGAATGATTGCGACACCGCGCGATTTTTTCGCAATAGCACGAATATTGCATTCAGGCTTTTACAAGTCGTTATACCGTAGGTCTATATTGGCTAATCGACTGTCCCTACAAATTTTTCTTATCGTTAAGACGATACCCACCGGAATGCCTTCAGACTTCAGGTTACTTTAATTTTTTAAAAGATTTTTTTACACTATTCGCTGCATCTTTTCTTCTTAAATTTCCGCTTTAGTCCTTCGTGGTAAATTATATATTAGCCCACTAGTGCTCGTCATTTTCAGCGCACGCTTAATATTCGCGAGTAGTGAGAGTAAGCGATGTAGGGGAGTGCAGGGAGGCGGTCGATCACAGAGTGACGACATTTGCCGATACTCCTCCTACGCATAGCTCAGCTACATATAGCTAGCCGAACGATGTTCAGTGTACGACACGCAAAGCGTATTAATCTGTTACTTGCGCCATGTTCGCTGAGCTGCTTCGTTGCTCCATATCTAACGTCACATTTTCATTCAACTTCATTTCTTTGTAAACAGACAACACATCATCAGTTAGGCCTTGTAAGTGTGCACCTAGTCAAGGCCGCGGGTCATCACAGGTGACAGGTCACTTCCATTAAAGGTTAAATGCCATGTATGGCTTTTTATAAGAAACCCATGGCAAAGCTGCAGAGCGTCGCTTGCCATATGAAATCACACACTGCCACTCAACATAGGTGAATGCACCCCGCCTTAACGCAAACCAGACAAGCCGGTAAACTTACTTGATTTACCTACTACGTAAAAATGGAAGGATAAATTGACCTTGGTGTTGGTTAGTTTACCTGTTTGCAAACAGTCACCCATCCAAGTAGTAACCGCGTGATAGCAACGTGCTATCATGAAAAAAGAAACCCACCTGTCGTTAGGAAGAGCCGATTGTTTTTTGAGATACGGCGACTAATAGGTTAAAACCTTGCATTTGGGTGTTAAAAATTGCGGCCAAACCGTTGCATATGGAAACATGATTACTACTTACAGCCTATAGGAACTTGTCATCGCCCTGTCCAGCGGCATCATCGCCAACCCCCTACGACTTACTGTTTTGCCACAATATTGCACGATTGAATTGAGTGCGTAATGACCTTTCAAGGTCGTCCAAAGTCAGTTATTTTTGTGTTACGTGAAATGGCTTATGCGACTTTCTATTAGTGCTTAATAGCAACATAGGCCTAGCACTTATTTCTCACCGTTTAGCCACAATACATCCGTTACAGACGGACGGACAGACAGACATAACCCGTGCCATGAACTAAGCTTAACGGTCGGCCCAAAACTATACGAAACTATACGAACACAATCGACTGGTTGAAGGCTGTTGACAGGTTTACGCATGTGTGCAGGATGTTGTTGGATCACGAATGTCGACGACGACATCGATGACGACGCCGCCTGGGTGACACGGTGCTGCTGCGGCAGCGTTGAACCGCGCAAACGTCGACCAGATCGACCGAACTTCTGCTGCCAGTGTGATGCGGACGCCGTGATTACTGACTGCGACCTATAGTCGACCTCTGACGCAAGCCGCCTAGATACAGTCGCAGTGGTCGTGCGCTGCTGGCCACTGGAGGACTTGGGGTGCCTGCACTCATTATTATCGTCGTAATGCCGGTGATCTCGTCCGACTACCGCGGTCCGCTAGTCGTCGTCGCCGTCGGCGCCGGTTTCCTCCTGGTCGGTGCTGTACCGGTCGCCGTCACGTTCAGCATCGGCGTCCGTACCTCGGCCAAGATCATCGGCATGGGTTTCGTCGGCTTCGGCCTGCTGCTGATGCTGCCCGGCCTGTGCTGGTGCGTCTGGGTCCGGGTCCAGGCGTTCAGGAAGCGGCACTGGCCGCCCAAGTCTGCCGCCGGCAACAGCGCGTCGAGGGCCGGTGGCGATGACCGCAGCGGGTCGATGGTCGCTGTGAACATGCACCACGACGACGACAATACACACGAGTAACTATTACTCTCAGTCTTAGAGTACGTAACGTACGCAGGCTACGATAACGTTACTAGTACATGGTATTGCAAAACATGTTTGCAAATCTTGCAAAAAATGTTCACCGTCTTGAACACGTGTTGAAAATAGGACGCTATTAGGCCTGCATATAAAATAAAGCACTTTCAAAAACGTCTATGTTTTTACGCGCGAAGTACTTCAGTTCGTCTGCCACACGGGTAGATCAGTCAAAGACGGTACAAGCTAGGATCACCAAATCTTTACCGTCGGCTGCCTGGAAGACTCTAGTTTCAGGATCCGTAAAGCTTCTCTATTAATTAAAAAGGGGTCACCCTTAGAGAAGGCGCTAAATGAGAGGGGGTAGTGAAAATTTGCGATTTTCAGCCAATAAATCGCTGTATCTCAAAAACGGTGCAAGATAGGGCCTAGGTTACTATTAATCACTAATACGTGGGCTTTTGATTAACATCGAGATAACCTTGGATGACCTTAAACACCAAAATAGGGGGGTTTTATCGATTTTTTGGCGATTTTGAGCTGCGAGACACATTTCAAGAGCGAATTGCGTCGAAATCGCTAAAGATAGACCAGGATAAGCTGCAAACGAAATTTTTAGCATTGAACGTAGATTTCAACGGTCCAAATCTCCACCTTTTGTTTTAGAAAACCGGCGAATGAGGGCATCAAAGAGGCGGTACCCCCTAAAAGTTGCTATTTTACCGCTGTTAAACCAGCAGCGTAGAAACAGTACTGTTGCAGATAAGCACAGGCATGCCGCCTACCACAACATGCACTAATGACAAGCTTTTTAGTCGTATCAACATCAATGACTTTGAAAGATCCTGAACTTTCAAACTAAGGGGTTTTGTTGTTTCTTGCGATTTCCGGCTGCGGCGCACACTACAAGAGTGAACTGCAATGAAATGGTTGGAGATAGACTACGAAAATTTGTGAACAGAACTGCTATAGACTTTCGCGCGTCTCGTGAGCATTAGCTCGAATTTCTTATACATGTAGTCACGATACAAGCCTTAGAGTAAGCTTGCGTAGTCACTGTTGGTTACACGTAAAATTAAAAAAACACATACATTATTTGTATGCAAAATAAGGCATTTAAGCAACATTTCACTTTCGACGTATTCTTGGCCGTAAGGCCAAAAGTTTGTCTTTGTCTAGCGTTCTTTGCCATGATAATTGTCTTGGAATTTTCTACATTAAAACAATAAAACGTTTCATAATGTTTCACGTGTCCATCGATAAAATTCGGCGGCGTACAGACGTGGCTTTGTCTTGTGGCTTTATCATTGTTGATGACTGCACATGATTGCAGAGTAGGCCTATATACTTGACGCGCTGATTGCACGAACGCAGACGGCCACACAGGCAGGTAGGGACATACATTATTTGGTAGCTTAGTGCGACTGAATGATGGACACTAATGACGCCATGGGACAGTTGAGGCGTCAAAGACATCTACTGGACGTGAGAGTGGGAAATGGGAACCGCCATCAGATAAACCCGCCCAGCGGACTTCGTGTTAAAGATATGCCGAAACTGATGCGGCGAATTTGCGCCAGTCTGAGCTGCAGAGAAACGGCGAGCGGTTGTTGTCCGTTAATTCACCCGCACTCGAATTAACCGCTGGGTTTGTTTTCGGTTAGCGTTAGCATTAACGATGATAATTCAGGTGTGGGTAGCCAGTTGTTCTAACTGCAATGATTACAGCAAAGTGCGATGATGTGCCTCATTCCAGTCAGTGGCGCATTCATCGTGCTCTATACAGAAGCCGCAGTCGCCGCGTGTGACGTACATGCATTGATCAAGTGCCAGTCGACGTTTATGCAGTCAATGGAGTTCGCTGCACGGAGCTTTAGATTTGCTAGATTTCTTCGTCAATCCTGGTTTGGTCACGCGGCATATTAATCAATACAGAGCCTGAAATCAATTAATGCAGAATGATAGTTGTGCTGTCTAACTATACAGAAGAAATCACCAGAGACAAGCAATAGGCTTACGGGTTGTTTTCATGTACATGCATTTAAGTCTATTTCGCTCTGCTGCGTAGGCCTATATTTGCGTCAGGCAGCTTAAGCGCTGATTGTAAACTAGGCCTAGCCATTACTAATGCCGCCTAAAGACGCGTACAGATCGACGTATCTGAACTGAATTGAACTGAACTGAGACGTTATGTCAGTTCAGTTCAGTTACGTCGCTCTGTAAGTGGCTTAAAACGCTGAGCACGTACGTGTGGGCATTCAGCACGTATCACTGTACATCTCTGCTGATTGAATGTGTACAGGACGAGTACAGCACGACGATCAGCCCGCACGCGCAGTTGGCCTTCGTCCTACATCGACCCACCGCTGCTGATCGTCGCCGACAACGAGGTCTGTGACGCCGCCATCTGTACGGTTGCCGCGTCGACCACGTCGTCGACCGTCATCAACAACGGCGGCGTCGCAACCAGCGCCGACAACGTCTTCGTCGACAACGCCGACCCCACCAATGCCGCCGCCGCCGCTTCGCTCCACCCACAAGCCGGTGTCACAACGTCGCCGGACATCGGCGCCAGCAGCGTGCCGTCGACGGACCACCCGCCGCCACTCAGGACGCAGCGATCGGACCCCGGACCGACTGAACGGACTACACTCTATGAGCGAACTGTCGCCGTGAACGTGGACGATGCGCCGCCCCTATAGCTCCGTGTGCTGAATGAAGTTCACACGGACGGCAGAGATCATAGCAGACTGATGATAATGTAACGGTCTTGCCAACGAACCACCCAACCACGCGACCCTTGCCACAGCTTAGTCTTAAGGCGCGTAGCTACGGAGCGACAGAAAAGAAATGAAATGCGTGAAAGCCGCGCGCTGCGGCTTTTATTTCATTTAATTTCTGTCGGTCTCTACGCACTTTTACGACTCGTCCTTATTCACGATACAATCATAATCGGTACTTGGAATACAGCACCACTGCTGCCGATACTGCTGATGAATTTTTGTGTACTTATTAAAGTTTCTGTCACCAGCCAGACGGCCCCGCGTAACCATGCACAACGACCAAAAAATGTCGCGACGCATAAAATATTGCTGGGGCCTCGTTGCAATTATTTCTACTCGCCAACAAACGCGCAAATGGCGGCAATACACCCGCGTCGAATACTGGCGTCGGCGTGATGAGATACTATTAGAATCGTTCAGTAGGTTAATACATATAACATTCACATATCGTTCATTCACAAGCATTCGCTATCTAGTCACTATTCTGCCGATCGACGGCTGTGTCCGGAAACACTGCAACTGACTTCCTGTTAGGCCGAGTTCGTAAAATCATGATGCTAGTTTCTAACTTTTTATCACTTCCATGGATGAGTTGGCGTGTTGAGAATGACCACTTTGAGTGCTTGAAATGTTCAGATTAATGGCTTTGCCAGTTGTTTTCGTTATTTTCGAGGAAATGTTTACATCCTATCGAGATGGCATTAACTACAAGTATTTCTGATAAATTTTTATGGCTTTACGGAGATTTAGCGACTTTAAAGTACAGAAGTTCAGTTCTTCCGGACACGGTATCGGCGTGTTGCCTGCGGCTCCGTTGCAATGTCGCTGTGATCGTTATATCAGTTCGCTCTCTGTCAGAGTGGGTCCAGTGAGCACGGTGTCACTGTTCATGTTCAAATGCAGCGGAGTTGATTACGCGCCTCTGGGTGGGTCATTAGTTACATTCTAATACTAATGGCGCTATACAAATCTGCTTTTATGTTCACGTATTACGTTTTTATGTTGTCGTGGCGTGAAATATGCACTGCTCGATACAACTTCGTGAACATAGGCATACGGTTAATCGGGTTAGATTAACCGGAACTACTGCCATAACCGTAGGCCCATGTTTAAGACAGATTTTGCAAAATCAAATATTCTGGAAAAGAAAAGTTAGACAAATGCGAACTACTGAGTTATAGTTCGGCCTAATTGTTTCCAGAACAGTTCCCTGAGAGTGAAAGATATATGTGTTGACTGTCTTCAGTCTTTGACAATGTGACATTCCGGCCCCGCAGCCTTTATCCATAACGGTACACTGATGAATGCAACATGTCATTTTCGACGCCTGTGCTTGCCACGCGGAAAATTGTTTTTGCCAGGAAGCCATTAATCAGCGCATCCTGTCTCCGCGACCGAGTGACAGATCGGTTTGATATCACACAGCTCGACGAGCGTCTTCAATCGTACTGATCAAACACTGCTGCGACTTCTGATGATGAACAGCCAGATACAAAACCTATAGGACAGTCCGACAACAACGCCTCTCCTTACAAATATTATCTCCCCAAAAGATTTCTAGAATTATTGACGCTATTACGGCATTTCGTGCATAGACGGTTTCAAAGCGTTATCGTCAGCAGTCGAATTCTAAATAAAGGAGGTCCACACCGAAACTGGCTTAATTCCTATGGGCCCATTTCCATTCGTTGAAACAACCTTAAACTATAACGATACTCACGGATCCCTGTTGGCAATAAAAAAACAACATATCTGTCATTGCGGGTTCAATGCAAAGGTGGCGAGACTGATGATGTAAGTCGCTTGACGTCTGGCTACTGATGTGCTGTTGCTGCTGCTGCCGGAAGACCGGATATTAGGTGTATGTACTCGTATTGCCAAGGGAAATTTGCCGATGCGTTTCAGCGATCGATCCACGCGGCACTTTCAACCGTCGTGTCACCAGGGGTTCGACAATCGACGGCCTGCATGATTCCACATTGGCCTAATTGTTTCAGCCAAAAGCGCTGTACGATTTCGTATGCGTATTTACCACTTCTGTCAGCTCAGAGGTCCCTCTTGGGTACAATACGCCAGTATATTTCAGACGCCCTAGTCGCAAAACACCTAACACCATAATGTAGGCAGGCAGTAGGCCTAACTCAGCAAAATGTTAAATGATACCGGGTATGTTCCATTATCCCATAACTGTCGCATGCGGCATTTGTAGGCTACTTTCGGTTGGTATATGGAGTGGTACATAACAGGTCCTTAACTTCTAGGATGGAGAGTTGCAGACCAACCAAATGACAATGTAGCCTATAGGCTTTGCGTTGTTTCCGTACAACGCAAAGAACCGTTTTCCTTGCGTTATGGCCGTTCCGTCAGCTGCGTCTGTTGCGTATTTTCTTGCGTTCGTTGCGTTGGGTGGAAAAAACCACGCTTTACAGTGCCAGCCATTCGACGACCGTGAAATAAAGGCGTTAAAACTATGGCCGGGTCCGGGGTAGCTTGTTCAACATCCCACCACAAACAGCGGTTTAACATGGGCCTACGCCAAATAGATCGAACATTTAAATGTGTCCCGAGGTCTTAGTATAAACATTTTAATAGTGTTTATATAATTAGGCCTACAAAATCTTATAAAACGACCGTATAACGCCTGGTCTATAGCTTTGAGAGTGACTGTATGGGCCTCTTCAATTTGTGCTGGCACTGTAGGCGTGCTCTAAGCTCAAACATTGTTATTGTTAACGTATAGATCTACTTGTCTCTGATTTATATTACAACAATTATTCAATGCGGGCTTAGGGTGCATTACATGTATTTTTGTTACAAGCATACCAAATACTGACACTGTATATATAGTTTAATAGGCTAATATACAAGCGTAATGTCTGGGCAACTAATCGACTTATCGCCGAGCATTGCCGTGCGGTTTTTTAATGTCATTGTTGCAGTGCATGGTTTTACAAAAGTGTGAGCTTTTTATTGTAAAGTTTTTTGAATTTGTTACTTACACGAAAACTGCAGAGATTATCGATACAGAACTACAAACTTATTGTGTGTAAAAAGAGTAAAGAACTTTACTTGGTTTGACTGATGAATTACCGATACTACAACGTTGCTCACAGATTTCAAAAGTTAGTTTTTAGCACAATAGCAACTACATGTAAAAGGGCACTGGAAGAGCGCAGACCTCCGCCAACAATAGGTCATTTTCTCGTTGTGTTTGGCAGCTGGCAGCACCGTATGCGGCTGCAGCCGTATCTCGCAGTGGCAAAAATTCATCAATCCTGGATCCAGATGCAGATTCGAATCACCACCAAAATCAAACCACCTCTAAGTTGGGTCATGTCTAACCTTCGCTGAAAATTTTAGCCAAATCCGTGCGTAACTTTTTGTATAATCCTGTTAACAAACCAGCAGACAGACAAAAAATAAATAAACGAAAGGTATCCCATAACGTTCTTGGCGGAGGTGACTATTAAGTATCCTATGATTACATCAGCTCCTTTAAGTGTGTTGCAAGTTCATTCACAGTATAATGCAATAACATGATCTACATAAGGACTTGGGGGACGAAATCTCCTAACGGGATCTGGAAACAAAGCTCAGTAAAAACGAAGTTCCCAGAAGTTGATTACATTTTAAGCTTAAAGTCTACAAGTACAAAAAACCCAGCTGTCGCTAGGGAAGACGCACTACAGCCTATACTGATCCTGTTGCAGCAGTGACCTTCAAGGTCATCACAGGTCGATGATTTTAATTTCATCTGAAAGGGCGTATGCCACCTCCTATTAGTGAATAGTAACCTTGGCCGTATCTCTCACCGTTTCCGAGATATGGCCAGTTTTCCGTTGAAAAACGCACATTTTTCCTACCCCACCTCCATTCAACCCCGAATTTGAAAATGTTTCCCTTGCGCTAGATCACTAAAATTTTGCATGCCTAAGTTTAAGGCACAGGGCTAATTATTTGCGTAAAATATTCTCCCCTAACACATGCCGTTTAGCCACAATACATCCGTTACAGACGACGACGACAGCGACGACAGACAGGCAGACGACACATCGTGCCATAAACGTCCTACAGCATAAGTAGCGCATCAAAAACGAATAACTAATACGCCGGCGGATCGTAGCATTGATCACTAAACATTAATGGACCAACAGAACTAAAAGTCAACCAATGACTAACCGTAAAACTGTCAAGCAGCCCTATGCCAAAAGCTAGATCCACATCTTTCCATTTTGACACCACACGTATCCGTTTAGACTAAATCTACATTTCTGTTAGACTTCTGGACTCCACCATTAAACAATTTTACTGCAAGTAAAATCCAACCTTCTGGCCCCAACGCTAATAAACGTTGTTTTATTCATTCGTTCATTCAAAATCAAATAATCCTTGGTGAAACTTGACGCAGGCCCATGAACAAAATCATAGCTCTCTCACAGTTCGATCACACTCAACAGTACTTATGACCGAGACTTCAGAGCACCTTTTCTGCAACTATGGGATGGCCGAAATAAACACACCATAAAGACATTAATACACAGACAGCAACTGTATAATAAACGTAATCATGAAACTCTCCAATGGTAATTAATAATTAGTCCGAATGCTTTCAGTTTCAACTGCACATATGTACTGCCACTGCATCGACAGCAATAACTGAACTATAGCCTACTGACAGTGCTAGTTGACTGAATCACTTGATGATTAACTTTGATAACTTTGATACAATGGACCATTTTTGTTTCAAAGCATGCACAACCGTTTGTGTGCAGTAATGCACTTGCTGTATAATTAGCCCTTAACAAACATGTATGTACTGTATGAGGCTAAATTAATGGTAATGTAAAAAATAACACTGTGGTACTGACAGAGTTTCAGTCTAATTCACTGAGAGTCAACCTATTCCTTTGAACATCTCAATCTTGCTTTGGTACATCTGATAAAACGCATTAGCTAGGTACATGAAAGCCTGGTCAACGTTTTGCTTCTGTTTCTATCAACAAACAAACAACACCACAAATTATCAAGTAATACACAATCGAGAAATAGCAGTAACAGTGCAAAAACATAACACAGAAGTACAAAGTAGACCCAAATAAAGCTCATAACACTGTATTCAGTGACATTACAAAGGAGCTTATCCTATGCAAAATGATACCTTCAGTTCTTTAACGAAATTAGTTATAATGCAGAAAAACACAAAACTGGAGTTTAATATAGCCTATACAAACAGAAATGAATCAACCAACAAACTTTTCAGCTACAATTTATATGTTGGGCCTTTATTAAGAAAACAAAACCCACAGGGTAGGTTTTTTTATCTGCCCCATTGCTATAGCAGCAAATCACTTCTGTCACACTGTCATTCTGTCCATAAACACTCCGACGGCTGCAATTTTGATTCGATTTTGATGAAATTTTGCACAGTGATTCTGGGCTCAAACAGTAAGACTGAGTTTGTTTGGGGTAAGAATCTGATAACTCCACCTGAAAACTCCTTCCCTTATTTTACCCCAATTTTTAAAAATTTGCATTACGACCTATGGGGACTTTAAAGCGGTATAACTTGGTCCCAGTAAAAGATAGATGCGTGCTGTTTGCACCTACCTCCCCCCTATCCGATGGTGTCATTTAAATTTCTTTGTTGCTGACCCCTGTTGCCACGGCAACGAATTTTGGGACAAAATTGACTATAACTGGGCCACCATAAAAAATAACTGCTAGCTGTTTTTACGTACCCACTATTTTTGGGCCCGCGCTATCCAATGGTGTCATTTGAATTTCTCCCCAGACGACCCTTGTTGCCATGGCAACGAATTTTTGGACAAAAATTGACTATAACTCGGCCCCGTGAAAAATGATTGCGCACTGTTTTCACCTATACCCATATTTTTGGCCCCGGGCTAGTGTCATTTAAATTTCTTGCCTGCCGACTGGCAAAGAATTTTTGGACAAAATTGACTACAAATCGGCTCCCGTGAAAGATAATTGCGCCCTGTTTGCACCAACCCTCCTTATATGCAGCTGCTAAACTATATAGCGTGGCAATGGGACAGATACCTCGTTCCACAGAATGTATTTCTAGTTTACATAAAAAACTTATTCATCCCTGGTCTACCAGCCATGTTCAAGATTCAGGCACGTTGGTTTGCCTCTAGTGATCACTAAGTCCATGCCTCTGATGTACTTCCAATGATGTGCAAATTCGCAGGTTAAATGTTTCAAAAACTTAACTGTGATAAAATACTTCATTATTAGTGGAACAAGAAACTAGGATTAAGATGAGTGGATTTTAAAGAGTTTTAGGTGGATTCACCCAATAAACTCATTGGGTTTTGGGGGGTATTTGTCCAGGTGTCAACCCTGTAGTACAGAGACTGTACATTCTAGAATTAACAAAACTAATGCTCAAATAAATGGACGGTACTTACAGCAGAACACTCAAAGTATGCAAGACCTCTGGCCTTAGCAAACTCCTCACCGGCTTGTGCACCGATCACTCTGCGTTCCTCCAGATCAACTTTATTGGCCACCAGCACACCTGCACAAAATATCAGCACGTCTCAATCCAAACTCAACTCTGTGCACTACCGTAGCACTCTTTAACATCATTATCTGTCCCATTGCTATAGCATAGCATGGGACAGATTATAAAATCACCTGAGTGTCCGTCCGTCCGCGCGTCCGTCCGTGCGACCAACTTTTCTTAAACTCTCTTCCTTCCACCTTCCCCTTTCTTTACCCTTCCCCTTCCCTTCCTCTTCCCTGTCCCTTCCCATTCCCTTCCCTTTCTCTTTCTCCTTTTCCTTCCCCTTTCCCCTTCCCTTCCCCTTCTCCTTTTCCTTCCTCTTCCACTTCCCTTTTCCCTTTTTTCGCTTTCCCCCTTTTCCTTCCCCTTCCCTTTCTCCTTTTCCTACCCTTTTCCTCTTCCCCTTTT
>Ga0209367_1001156_pt1 | contig 31315 bp, 18 predicted proteins | sample WorMetLIZISLAND2_FD_187412 | JGI IMG/M metagenome (GOLD analysis project Ga0209367, IMG submission 187412) | Marine gutless worms symbiont microbial communities from Max Planck institute for Marine Microbiology, Germany - Olavius geniculatus... ...
GGGGACGGGGGGGACGCGTCCCCCCCAAAAATTTTGGTTGGGGGGACGCAAATGCAAGCATCCCCCCAACAATTGCCACTTTTAGCCATGTCGTCCCCCCACTGTCTAGAAGAAATCGCCGCCACTGCTCGGTTGTATATGTACTGCTGCAGCTTAAACGCGTATAAACGCCGAAAGCGAATAATGAGCTCTTTCGTAATGGACTTTAGCCCGCTCGATGCACGAAAGGCCACCCAGCACAGCAATGGTCGTAATGAAAGCAGGTGTCAGCTGTAAAAGAGTCAGTGTGTGTGCGTGCGAGATCTGCTTTTAAGATCTAGTTGCTGGCAAAGTAGGACTAACGCAGCTCAGTGTTCTTTCGGTGATTCGCGAACACTACCCTTGATTCGATTCACTTAGCTTATCCGTTGTGATGTCAAATATTTTACGTTGCAAATTAGTATTAAGCCGTAGGTTACATGTCTACATGTGTCTTGATTCGTGCCATTTTTAAATTAAAATTCCGAAAATGAATGTCGTCGTCACTTTTCTAAAAATTATTCTACGCGACTTTCCCATTAACAATCAATTTGCTGTAAGGCTAAAACTTGAAAGCGTTTCGTTTTACAACGTAAAGTAGCAGCACTAATTAAATGAGCTGTACAAAGTGGAATTTCGTTATAAGGCCAGCTAATAGTCTCACGTTAATTTTCTGATGTGGTGGTTGCCTAAATGCATTAACAAAATGGAATGTCAGTATGTTTGTGCCAGAAATTATGAACATTTAGACGAATTATTCAAAATAATGTATAGGCCTAAAATACGGTAACCTCTTTTTTTCGGATACAGTGTGTAACATTATGCAACCCTACGTATAGGCAGCTTTACGCATGCCTTGAAATAGAATTTTTATCACATAACTCAAACATAGCCTATTCTTTAATGTTGTGATATATAGACCTTCGGCATTGTCTGTGAAAAGGACTAAAATCACATCAGCAACATCTGGTAGAGCGTTCGTCGTCGTGACAATAGATTCGTGACTCGACTACTGTCTGTAGTTTTTAGTGATAGAAAGAAAGCCAAGGTACAGCTAAGCTGTGCGATGATACAGGCTTCTCAGATGTCGAAACCGTGAATCGATGAAACGACGGACATGCGACATGAGCAGACGCCGTGAAAACGATGCCTTACGTTTGCGCAATTACGCCTTGGGTTAGAACACATCGGTGTCTACGTGTGGACACTTGATGCCTGCGGTAGGTAATTTTAAGGATTTGCTTGTCGAGGGCAGTGAGCAGTAGGCTTACAGCAATGTAGTATTATCGCCACGTTGACGACACGGATCGCAGTGTTCATTACGTTTTGCCTACTTGAGCGTTCAAACCAGCCGCCGCTCTGTGCGTTCTGCTTGTCACACTTAACTCGCCGGCAGCGTCATTGTATTAAGCCAGACTGTTAATAGTAAAAATCACGGCTAGAAAATTGGTACAAAAACATCGGTTTTTTGGTTTTTAGACACCTAAAAACCTAGGCTTATTTGGACCAATTTTAGATTTGTTTGGTTTTTTTGTTGTGAAATTTATAGGCTTGCAGTGGATATGGATATCCATGGATATCTATGGATATATGCTGGCACAGTTTTTATTTAAACTGAGTACTTGCAGCATGAATAAACGAGAAAATAAAGAGTATGGAACAACAGAGAGAAACATTCAAGCATACGAACATTCAATCAAATTGATTTAATAGTATCATAGCAGTAATGGCCAATTCACATTTACGACGGCGACACGACTTAATTCAACTGTGGGCAACAGTCGGCGACATTCGCAGACAGTTGAGTTGAATAGCGTCGGCGTCGTACCGTGTGAATATGCCATTACAGATCTTCAGTGATTCAATGGTGTTGGTTGGACAGTTGGTGAGTTCATTTATTTTTTTCAAATATTAACATAATGCAAAAGTTGTTTGCTTAATAACCTATTTAATGCTAGTAAAAATACAATCCAGCTGTGTATCAAAAACGTACACTTCGCTGTACATGTAAGCCTACATAAATGCACCCTTGCGTCTTGCAAAAAACGGGCAATAACATTATACAGATTTTCGCGAACGTTGGAAAATACTTAACCAAGCTGCAAATGTGTGTTTATTTTTTACTTTTATTTATTTTTTAACAATTTTAAGAGAAAAATTTCTGCGTCCTGTTTTGGCGAAATAGACGGCCTTGCCCCTGCTGTAATGTGTGAAAATTTAATGGCTACATGTGTTCAGGATAGGCGTCTGTGGATATGGATATATCCATGATATCCACGGAAAATTTGTGGATATGGATGGGAAATTTCATATCTACGGCAAGACTAAAAATTTATTACATATCGTATTCTATTTCATATTTTAATCGTGATTTTTGAGATATGACGTCAATTACGTCATGTCGTTCACTCATAAGAGTGTATAAGATGTTTTTCCTGGATCGTGATTTTGGGTACGGTGTTTATTGGACACTAAACCGAAAAACTTGAAAAACCTTTTAAAAAACCTTTAAAACCTAAAAACCTAAAACCTAATTTTTTCAATTTAGTTTTTTTCAGCCCTGGTAAGAACACAGAGCAGAGAGCAGTAATAGCATCGCCTTTTTTTGTTGTTTTGACACACCGTATTATAATCAGTTTTTAATCTTGTTTACATAATTACTTTCTATGCCAAAGCATAAGATTCGGAATGAATATGTCACCAATAGCTATAAATTATGTTTTACATATGTTCTACAGGATAAAATTTTACTTTTCTTACTTTGTCATAAACTTTTTAGTTGTTTTAGTGTAATTAGATTTATTTATTGCGATTTTTTTATGTGTGGAAATTCGACGTTGCATAAGTCGACGACCGTTTTTGCTAAGAAGTTGCATATCCCATTATTAAGTCACATCAAAGTAATAAAAATGAAAAGATATGCATAAAATCGTAATAAAAACTGCCGCTAGGATATTGCATTAATGAAATGAATAAAATTTTGCCTGCTTATAGTTAATTAACAATCGATCGGCGAACGCTGAGGTTGCTGATGCATCAACTGCTCAACAAGAACGCATAATAAAAATTCGGAGACATTATTGTTCTTGCCAGATTTGAATTTCATATCAACTAATTAATCAATCGGAGTTCATCTTAGACAGCTCAATCTTTATACTTAAAAGCGAAAGACAGAAGACGCACGCACGTAGTGAGGAGAAAGGAGAGAAAGAAAGAACGATCAGTCATGCAGCTTGGAAATCTATCATCTCGCTTTCTCGGGCTTGACTAATTAATATTGCAATTTTCTGTTGGTATGGCTAATGCATGTATTGTCGTTACTTTTTTCTATGGCTGAAGTATTGCAATATGTTTTGAAAATTGCTATCGGTATCGGTATTGGCAATGTTTCTATTGAATAGTGGCAGATGACATACCAATACCAATAAGCAACAGTTTTGCATAGTTTAAGAACAAAATTCGTACATGGTACATCGCCAGAATCTTAATCAAAGTTTAAACAAAAACTCATGTGTTAAACTGAATTGATTAAAGGTTTATTTTTAACTGCCAATGATTTTTTTCACACTATAAACTAGTCACTATACGAAATGTGTTTAGGTCCTATTGGTGAAAATCAACAAGCTTATTGGTATTGTTGTGTGTTGGCAATACTTTTACAGGGTTTATTAGTAATAAGATTTTCAATACTTTAAAAAAATATTATTTACAACTTTGCTCGATCTTAATAATGATGTACAGTAGGCTAGACTAAATGATTTTTACGCATTGTTGTTGGTCTGCATGTTTAGTTCAAGTACATTCAAGTATAATATTTTATTGCGGCGTCAGTACATGAAAATATGAAACAGCTTCACCGTGTATCGCTGGCATGTCACGCAAAGACTGAATTAGAAGCAGCTATACATTCATCTTTGTATCATTAATCGTTACTCACAGGACATTGCAAGCTTGTACATGCACTGCGTAGCCTGCGCAACCGACATCGTGGATATTTGCGCGCTACGTATTTGTTGTCAAGCGCGGATTATGCTATATGCTGTAGCCTCTACGGTAATTCGGCCTGTCCGTCTGCTCATCTGTCATATCTCCTGACACTTTTGTCACAAACTCACGACCGCCGGACGAATCTACCTAGCTGTTTTACAGCAATTCGGCCAGTTGCTAGTGGTATGCCTATGCAGTTCCTGTTGCAATACTGACCTTCAAGGTCATCCAAGGTTGATGATTTTTATCTCATTTGATAAGGCGAGTGCCACTTTTTATTAGTGAATAATAATAACTTTGGTTTTATGTCTCGCCGTTTCTAAGATATGGCCAGTTTTTAATTGGAAAACGCACATTTTTCTACTCCCCTCCATTCAGGTTTAAATTTGAAGATGTTTCCCTTGTATACTACATCCCCAAAATTTTGTACGCAGACAGCCTCGACACAAAGCTATTTATTTGACTCAAAGCTTAGCCACAATACATCCGTTACAAAGAAACGGACAAACAGACAGACGGATAGACGACGCATCGTGACATAAACGCCTACAGCATAGTGTAGCACGGCAAAAATAAGCCTAGCCTTTTTCCGTGCTGCCATTTATAACATTACTCTCAAACTCTGGCCATTGCTGTTTTGCGGCTTATGTTCGTTTGAATGTTTTTCCACAGTGTGAACAAATACAACATGCAGATACAGACACAACGCTTAACTTCGTCTGAGGACATTTCTACCGACGAGCAGAAAGAAAGCCTCGGGCCTGTAGGATACGGTTCCGGTCGTCAGGATTACCGATAAAGAGCTAGTAAGCCTATAGTTATTCGTGACACAGCATTGTATGTAGCCTACTAAATTATGACAGTCTGGTCATATGCTTGGTGAATCGTGAGCAAATACGCAGAATTAAATTGAAAATATTTTCAAACAGTATAGGCTTTATACGACGATTTTATACCAACATCTTTGTGTCTAAGCTACACTGTCATTATAGTCACATATCATAAGGATGAAAAAATACTAGTCTTCTCATCACGCCGTTACGCCATAGGTACATTACAATTTCAAAACGACATTCAGAGATTTAGGAAAAAATTATAACATGTCACAATCAATGCTAAAAACCTCAGAGAATAGATATGTTTTCAGTCGTCGCTTGACGGTTGCAGAGTCGCGAATTAACAGATTAGATGCCCCTTTATTCGGGTACCCTGTGAAATTTTAGCTACAATGAACGACCATTCCATTCCATAAACGACATGGAATATTATTATTTCTCTATGTACGTTTCTGTGTGCATTGTATTGTTCGTTGTAAACATGTGCGGCTGTCGTATATTATGTCATTAAATTGCTGCGACTCTGATGACGATGACATGACCAAAAGTCTATTTGTCATAATCGTATAGCATCGACTACTGTTACTCGTGTATCGTCGACGAGTGAATGATGATGAGCGAACGCTTGTCGTGTCACAATGCTGCACGGCTCGTGTGTCTGTCGTGTGAGATAATCTGCGTCAGTTTGCTGTAACAGTCGTTCTGACAAACTGCACCGTCACTGCATGCACTGCGGAGAATGATACGCTACAGCGACTCGCCAGTTTAGCAAAACCGCGCCGGGCGACAACGAAGGCTGAGAGATACACGCTCACACACAGTAGAACGAACGGCAATTGATGACTGATGACATTATTAGTCGGAGGAATATCTCATCAATCAGTCGGCAGCGTTCAAACAACCTCCCGCGTCTTTCCAGTTCTTTCTTTACGGCACCCACCCACTGTCTTATACTAGGCCCGCGTGACAGTGTTTGTGCAAAGAGGACAGACAGACAGTCCCAGCACTGCCATGCAGTGATGCACGCATCGACGCTTCCGCAAAGCTAGCGACTTCTTATTCACTTGATCGCTTGCTGCAGCTTTGCTTGGTCGAATGCTCTCGGCCGCAGCATGCTTGGAGCTTCTCTCCTCCCGAGGCCTGCAGCCGACCACACCGGCGCCTTGGGCAGAACTGCAGAGGGTGATTAATTATCACTGCAGTGAATACGGCTGCTGACGCTGCGAGAAAAAGCGAGAGAGAGATGGTACGAAAACTCTGCGTGCGAGACTTAATTCAGTTGTAACGCTGCAATGGCGCGCTGCGACTCTTGTCTCGATTTCCCCCGGCACGCAAACGTAAGACCGCGTCGAAACAACTGCAGCAGCAGCAGCACTAGCCGTGTCTCAACAGCCAGTCCAGACTGGTGATACGTCTTCGAGTTGGGTGGCTGGTTGGTGGGTGGGCCAGTCGCAACGTCGACGACGACGACGACGACGAAATTGTCTGCTTCCATTGTCCGACATTGCGTCCGTCAGTCAGTCAGACGGCACTACAGACCGACGCACTTATACCGCTATGCCGGGCTTTGAGCGCCCATAGCAACGACGCCCAGCCAGAAATGTTTGGTACAGAACTTAATGTGACGAGTCACTGGAGATGATATGAACATCATCGTGGGGTGCTAAGTGCTTACTCGCATGATGCTGGTTGCAAAAGGCACACGACGTCATTTTCCGTGGAAACACCTTTGTAATTAAGTAATTTGCGTAGCGCGTTAACTGTAATAACCTCCAACGTGTTCGGTGTACTATAATAGTATAGAACGAGAAGTACAAGCGTAAAAGTGTCTAAATGGCGTCCATAAAGGCATTCTAAAGGTATTAGCGTGGTTCGATAAATAAGTTACAAAACAACGTCATTCTGTTATTTTTCCAAATATTAAAAACCTGAAATATACGTTTTGTAGGAAATTTAATTCTGAGTAGCAGCTGTACGTTTTATGACGATGACGTCACTGTGACGTCATTTATAAACATTAAATACGGCGACGTTGCCAATGAAATTCTCCCGTAACGAATGCCGTTCCGTTTATTGTATTTTTGTGGGCAAAAAAATTAATGCAAATCAGATTTACTCTAAGATGCATCCAGTATACGGCGACAAGTGTTTTACAAAGCAAATAGTTCACGTTTTTTGTAAGAAAATGCTAAAAGGACAAACATTTTGTATCATATACCGAGGTGCAATCAGTCGTTCTTCAGTGGCGTGGACAACAGCCAACAGGCGTTTTTTTGCATCGGGCATTCGGAAGTTTGCTGACAGATAAGACAAAGTTTGAGCAAACTCGTTCGATATGTTGAAAAATTAAACACTATTTTTTAGCATTTAAGGAGATGGCATTAACTTGTAAAGTTTATTCATTTTTTTCCGTTCCTATGCTTTTTGTCCTTTGCGAGTATGATAGATTACTGGTAGGGAAAATAATACACGTGTAGACTGTGTTCTGTGAACAGATGACGTCACAATAATGATGTCATTATTTACAAAATTCTACACGTGTTCAAAATAAAATTTCCTACAAAACGTATATTTCGGACTTTTGCATTTGGAAAACTAACAGAATGATGCTGTTTTGTAACTTATTTATCGAACGACTTTCGTAATAGTGTGTGGGAATTGTGCAGTCTGCGTGGGCACGGCGAGCAGCTAGTAGAGCTGGTGTGTGTCGGACAGACGGACAGACGAACGACCGCGGTGTGCCGGTGGTTGGATGACGACGTGGATGATGGACACTGAGAGAGGTCAAAGAAGCACGAGACAGCATCGGCGACAACCAGCACACAGCTCTGCATTACACTGGCTGCTGCTGCTGCTGCCACAATGAGCGACGATAATGATAATGATAATCATGATGATGATGATGATGATGTTGATGCTGAACCGCTCGTTAGACGCGTCTAGTAATGTACGCTGATGACGCGCTGCGATGCCGATAAATTCGCGCGCGTGACTTGGTTACTGCAACATCCATTTTCCGCATGGTCGGCGTCACGGCGTTCTATATACGTCGAACGCCTCTTATATCTCGAATGTCTTGAGTGGTCTGTAGGCCTACGTATACATTGTCTGTTCGTATTATACGTCGAATGTCGCTGTAGTGTACTGTGTCGTATAAACGACTACGATTATTCATGCCACTGCGCGTACGTTAGCGCAAAAAAGCCATATGACTTCTGATAATGCCTGGCCCCTGTTCTCGGCGCTACAGCACAGCCTAATGCCAGTATCTTGGGACGTCCATGGCGGAAACAACAGTTCACAATTCACAATTTTCATTATGTACATCGTGGGCCATAAAAAGTGCCACGTTTATTTTTCGAATGCAACATCAAGAAGAAACTTAACGTAAATAACTATAGTTTTGCATATTTTACCATAATATTGTCACTACACTACCTTATAAAATGTGGAAGTCGTAGTTTAGCCATTTACAACAATGAATTCATACTGGGTAGACCCCTATAGCGCATGCGCCAGCCCAGAAATGATTAGACCTAACTGAATAGCGACAAACACGACTGGCGATCACTGTTTCTCAAAAAGTCACACGTGTCACATCATATCATTTTGATCACAGCATATGCTCAAAATGTCCTCCTCCGGCAAGAATTTAAGCGCGTAGACGTTGACGCAACTCGCAACGTTCAAACTGCGTGACTCAAAGCAACCCACTCGCTGTTGCTGTGTCATTTCAGCTCGTCAACCTAGGTTTACGATCAAGTTAAAACGAATACAATTAATGTTAAATAATAACAAGATTTAAAATAATTTTGTGGTTTCAGTAATTTTCTGAGCCTAAGCATAATTGCGCTACCCAGTATGAATTCATTGTTGTAAACGGCCAAACTACGACTTCTGCATTTCAGAACGTAGTGTAGCGACACTATTAAGGTTAGATGGGCAAAACTGTAGTCTTTTGTGTCAAGTTTTTTTTGATGTTGCATGCCAAAAAAACTATTAAAATCGGTCAATGTTTCACGGAGCTATTCAAAAAATAAAAGTGGCACGTTTTTATGACCCATGGTATACATATTTCTAGTGAATCCTTTTGTTTCATATTTCTTGTTTGTATAATCATTCCAGTTCAAGCTGTGTCTGGATGATGGTTGTCTTATAGGCTTCTACCGCTGTAAGCTGTTACAATATTATATATTTTTGCAATAAGTATGGCATATTTTACTATTTTTGCACGAACAGCTGACCACGCACTTGACTTGACAATCCTTGCAGGCGTCATTTAGCCTATACAAGTAGGCCTGCAGGAAATAAGTCCAACTACAGAATAAAAAGTAAGTCAACAAAACTTCGTCAAATGTCGACAAACTTTCATAGTTGTTTTACTGCTGGCACATCCAGTACTAAATTTTTCAAACTAATTGCTAAAGATATCACCGCATGTCAAACTCTTTGGTTTCCTACACTGCCTTGTTATTCGAATATAAGCACAGCGTCACTCTTAGAGATGGGAATCGAACGCACAAATTTAAGTTCGGGTTCGGTTCGGTTACTGTTAAAGTTCGATTCGGTTCTGGTAGCTTGGTGTTACAGTTCGAATTCGGTTCGGTTTGGTCAATCTATTTTGTCTAAAAAATTTTTCCTTTGAAAGTGCAAAATTCTGGTTTAAAAATTCCCACTTCGCATGCATTTATTTTCAAAACTAAAATTTTAAGCACCCGTAATCTCTTCTTTTGCAAATTTGCAACTGTGTGTCAGAATTGTGTCGCAAATTTGCATTGTTTGTGGAAAAATTGCCACTTCCTGGCCCACCTCTACTTTTTAACCAAAAGGCTATGAGTGTTGATTGACTGGCTGATTAAAGACTGATTTGTAACATGTGGATTATTATTGTTGAGAACATCAATGATGGGTGTCTCACATTTCGACATCAATGTTCAAAAAAGCTACTTGCATCAGCAGGCATATGGCATATTAAGTGAGACCATTTTTGACAATTTTTGCCCAATTTCTGTGCCTGCAGTAGTAGTAGTGGTACTGCTGATAGCAACGATAGATAAGACGAATAAAGTACATTTAATTCTACAGTGCAAATACTATGTACGACTTTAGGGACCGAACTTTAAACCGAACCCATGGTGATGAGTAATTCGGGTTCGGTTTGATTCCCACCTGTGTCTCTTTGAACACTTCAAACAAAGATCGCAGTGAATGATCTTTATATACTAAACATTGTGTTTGTGGCTGGTAGTTTATATTCATCTCGGTAGCTGTACTACTCTTCTTGATTGTGAACCATGTTCTAGAGATCCATAGGGCCTACCAGTTACCACAGCTCACAGACCTATAATGTAGAAACCCGCAATACTATAGGGGATAGTTGTGTGATCTACAGAGAACTCGACGTACTGGGGCTCTGACATGCAGACAAGGAGCAGTGAACCGAAGACAATGTACTAGTGCCAGCACAGCCAAACAATGCCCTCTAAACCCTTGCATTCATTTGAAGGAATCAATAATGATATTGCCAAGATAACGCTGCTATGCGAAGTGTTGCGGCCAGCCAGCGACGACGGTCATTCGGCCTAATCTACTGTCGACTAGTCGCGACAATTGCATGTTACTACGGACGCTCGTAAAGCGGTCGTCGTGAATGTTGCTCATAAAATACGCAAATAATAAGAATTGCAGCTCTACGCGCGGCAACTCGGACGAATGCGGCAACGGTCGGCCGAATCAATCGTGCGAATGGTCTGCGCCGGTCCACCGAGACCTATAGGAATCTATGCAGGACTGAACGGTCTGCATCCGCAGGTCGACAACAGCCAACTTACAAATCATTTGCTGAATATGGGGGATGCTGATAAATGATTGACGTGGTCCTGTCTCTAGTAGGTTACTGCGTGCAATTATCAGTCTGTCCGTCGCCAGCATAAGTCCCTGACGTGCACCGACCCGCGTCTACCTTGTCCCACTTGATGAGGCCACGTGCTTTATGTCTCTGACTTTGATAAACGGAAGCATTGGTGTTTCCGGAAGTTTACCAACCCTGACTGATGACGTGGTTCAAACGGCGGACGAAGGTTTGAAGGTCGAGCGATCAAGATGAAGGTCGCCACAAGGTCGGATGCTGGACCTAACGTGTAATAAACGGCCTGAGGCATTACGATCAAAACTGAGTAGAAATAATACATCATGATGCACAGATAACATATTTGCATCAAGAAGGTCGTAAAATTAAAGTCAAGGTCACTTTACTACAGCGTAAAATGTTCGAGTTAATTTTTCGGCGAGAAGTCATCCACGTCCACGCTTAGACGTCGAATTATCGTCTTGCTGCAAATGTTTTATTTAGGCCTAGATGTAATCAAAGTCCTAGTCTTAAATTTTTATTCGTAACCCAATGGAATCTTTGTTTTTTTTGGACGCGTTGCACCGCAAAGTTTGTTATTATATGTCAAAAAAAATTATAAAATCACTTCTGTCATTCTGTCTGTCCGTCACTCCTACGGCCGCAATTTTGATTCGATCTTGATGAAATTTTGCACAGTGATTCGGGGCCCAAAAAGTAAGATCGAGTTTGGGATAAAAATCTGATAACTCCTTCCCCTATTTTACCCCAATTTTTAAAAATTTGCATTACGGCCTATGGGGACTTCAAAGCGGTATAACTCGGTCCCTGTAAAAGATAATTGCGCGCTGTTTGCACCTACCCCCCTATTTTCGGGCCCAGGCTATCCGATGGTGTCATTTAAATTTCTGCACTGTCAACCTCTGTTGCCATGGCAACGAATGTTAGGACAAAAATTGAATAACTCGGCCCCCGTGAAAAATAATTGTTCGCTGTTTTACCTACACCCCTTATACGCAGATGCTAGGTTATATAGCGTGGTAATGGGACAGATACCTCATTCTACAGAACGTATTTCTAGTTCAAGATGGGTTTGTATACAATTGGACTAGATTAGACTGTCTATACTAGATTGCAATGTTGTTCGGATCATTATTATCGTCTTCATCCAGCTTCATCTTTTCATCGCGACAGCCCGACAAGTACGATAAGTCTTTACTTCAATGTATGGGAAAATATGTTTTCGTGGAATATAAGTTCTGAGTCTGGAGTAAGCACAGAGGAAGTGATTATCGGTAATAGTGGTCTAAAAGCTAGCTAATGAGCTCAATGAAAGGAAACAACTATGATGGGGAGGATATAACTTAGTTGGATGTAAGAATAAATTGCACATTATGAGTTTATCGACGACGGTTGAATGGCGAAGTGCTAAACATCTATCAGGCACAAGACGGACGAGTCAAACCTCGTGCATCATAAACTTCTCGGCATCCGCAAAGCCGCTGCCGGAAATTCTCGGAAATCAGGAAGCACGAAGCTCCTGAGACGGAGGAGGGAAGCTGTGCAATCTGCATGCGCTGCGTGAAGATGGCGGCGGATCTGACTGAACATTATGTAGGACTTATCCCGTCTTCGTCCTCGTCGTCAGAGCACTTTACAACGCCGGAAGCTCTCCGCCACCCAGTCAACCGACCGACCGCCACTGAGTCATTATCATTAGACTGAATCTTGCACCGACCAGCTCTGACAAATTATTACCTATGCAATTCGTTACCAAGTTTTCCGTGATCACTTAATTGCAAATCATTTACTAATTCATGGTAGATTATATCGGTCAAAGAACCTTGAAAATAGGTCCGTATTTAACGCAGTTGCGACTAATGCTTGAAAACTAGGTTTTAGTCAAGTTGCACGGGCGGCTAACGTTGATGCGCGTTTGCTCACAATGACAGCCCGCTGTTTTGATAACTGTGTATTATTTTGCATGGCAAATAGATATTTTACTTCTTCGACTTCTTTTTCTTTTGCGGTTGGAGTCAGGTGAAGATTGCTAGGTAGTGTCGTAGCGACCGAATGTCTGACGATGTATCGACGAACTGTCAGCAAGCGATGCAGCCAGTGAGTGCCCGTCAAATTCCCCTCCTTCCCTCGGCACGACAAAACCACCTACGACAAAAAAAACCCCGCTAAAACCAGCCCCCCTCTTTGCTGAAACACATTTCCAATTTTACTCAAAACTTTGTGACATAGATGAGGGGGGTTTTCGTAGCGGGAATTTTATCGTAAGGGGTTTTGTCTTGGGCCCCCTTGGGTTTTCTGTATCCGGCCTGCGAGAACAGACTGTGACAATACAGCACAGGACGGTGTATTGGCGCACAGCACCAAGACTCCTCCAGCGCTTAATGAACGACTATCATCGCTGAGCCGCTAATCACTAGCGTCCGTCCGCCGGCTGTTTTCATCTGCAGTCTGCAGCCAGCCAGCCTCCACTCGCTTCGTTTTGTCGAGAGGAATTGTTGCAGAACAAACTGTTCAACAAATTCACGACAAATCATCTGCAGCCAGCAGCAACCTCCCTTATCACGCGTCTTCGTGTCTCTCTCGTCTCGTCTCCATCGACGTATCCATCCACTCCTTGAGATCAACAAACACGCGCGCGCGCCGAAGTACGTGAATCAACATCCACTGCATATTATTCACACGATCTTGAGACGTACCGATACGTGTACGCGGCGGCAAGTCCTGGCAATTACGCTCATCACTCAGCTACTGCTACACGTTACCGCACTAGTCTATTTTTACGACGAACAACCTCTAACATGCTTTCTGCCACGACAAGCGCGGATTCAAACCGGTTTAAGTCGCTTTCCGGAACACGGTCAGAATTTTGAATACATCAGTTCTTTTTTGTTAATTCAGACAATAATGCAGGTCAAACAAGAGGCAACTGACGTAACAATTAGGCCTAATTGTCGCTGTCTGCTTTCATTTGTAATTAAACTGTCGTCGGTTCTGTGTGCTGATAGACTCGACCGTGGTGAATAACTTCCGGAACTGCAGTTGAAAAACTCCAGTTAAAGTGATTCGTTCAGTAGTCTGAAAGTTCGAATAGGCCTATCAGTATAGCATCATGCACTGCATACTTTGGAACGTCTAATTACAGTCTTGACAAAAACTGTTAGTGCTTATGCGTTTAAACGTTTGATGCAGCAAGAAGTCTTGATCTTGAAAAAGTCCTGTATACATCACTGGACTAAGGAGAGAGAGACGCACAGAGAGCGCAAGTCAGCTGCGAAATCAGTGAGGCGTGTGACGCTGCGACTGCAGCCGCATACGGCGAGGACAACGACGACGATGAGGACTTGAGGTCCGATAAACTGACCACGCCCGGACACCGACTGACCGGCCGCGGCGCGTCCACGGCTCTACATACAATACGTCCGCCGAGCTGAGCTGAATCGTGCGCTCAAAAGTCACTTAGACGGTCGGCCAAGCGCTGATTACCGACGCTCGTCCATTATCTGCATAATTCAATCTCGCGCCTAATAAATACAGATTGGCGAATTATTCAGCAGCAGTGGCGGCCAGGGCTGCTATAGCGTGCGCCGAGAGGAATGATGTGTATGGCGCTGGGGCTGCTATTCGTCTTGATTTTCCGCCGGCGCTCGGCCGACTAATGACGACAACGCACACCGGCTAGCTCATGCTTTTTACACGCTTTTTTCCACACTCAATCCCACTGAAACCTACAGTATGTGCGTCGAATCCGCTGCCATCGGCGAGCGCAGCCAGTCAGCCAGCCAGGTGCTTTTTTATGCACAGCCTCCGCACGCGACGGGCGTTTTAGCGCAATTGCACGACGAAGACAAACTGCTGTCGGCCAATTCTGCTAAACTGCCGTGTAACAAGAATGTCTGCAGGCAGACCGAAGCATATCCACAACTCACGCAATCGCTGCCGTGACGTTTAATGTTTTTTTTTCTTTTTCTTACAAAATATACTACGCCGTGTCTCATAATACAGTCAAAATTGTCTTTGACATAACTTTGTCAAATTTCCACCAACTTTAATAATTTTTGGCATAAAGATGGCCAAGACGATATTATTATGTACGGTGCACTCATTTACCACCTGACATAATTTATGTCGACGCACTACCATGTGAAACACAGATGCTCCAAATTGTTACATTACACGGCGATTATTTGTATCAGACGGCTCACCTTTGCATCATCAGTTAGACAGAGGGTGCAACGTGGTTTAATAATTTTGAGGTATTAAATATTTTATGCTAAAAACAGTAGACAACAAAACAGCTGGCTGATAAACTTAAAACACGTCTAATCGATGAGTGAATGCATTTGATCAGTCGATCATTGATTCTGCTATCAGCCATTGGCGTTGCATCTAAGCCATTGCGTCTTTGTATGCGGAGCAAACTTTGGCATAAATTCTAATTTGCAAGCGAATTCTTATACAAACTTATAATTTTGTTAAATAATTCACATTTTAGTGTATTTTCTGCCTAATTAACTCATTACAGCGTTTACTTAAGACAACAACTCAGCATTATGCAACAATTTGGAGCATCTATGTTTCACATGGTAGTGCATTGGCATAAATTAGGTTAGGTGGAAAATATGTAAATCTCACATAATTTCGTCGTCTTAACCATCAACGTGCCAAAAATTATTAAAGTTAGTAAAAATTTGACAAAGTTATGACAAAAACAATTTTGACTGTTTTTTTCTGAGACACGGTGCATTAGTTGCAACTGTTGCATGTTAACGACAAACATGTATAATCACATAACGTAAAGCAGCGCCAAAAATGAAAATTAAAAGTGCGATGTTACAAGTACGCTGGTACATTCGAAGCTGGTGTCAAGCAGAATATAAATCATCAAGCAAAATGAAACATTTAACACACTGGCTTGTAGATCATAAGCAACGTTTAACATTACAAACACGGTGGTATACGCAAATCATATATACATGCAGCATTATTTGCCTGCCGTCCACTGCATTCGACTGGTCACAGCAAACTACTACTAATATTACTAATACTAATCATATTTATATAGCGCCAATATGCGGAGCTACAGAGGCGCTGGGGAGCTAGAGCATGTTCACAGTTCACTCATCTAAACAAAACAAAAACTCAGTATGAAGTAGGCCTAACATGCGTATAGGTGTGCTAAACGTTAACATTCGACCTCGTCTCGTCTATTCTCCCTTTGAGTCTAATCGAAGGCATTCGTCTCAAAACCATTTCACTGATATATAATAAGCTTATGAAAGTATATCACTTGGCTTGGTCGAACTGAATGTCAATCCAGCGCCAATATATTGCGCAGCCATCCACTTGACTTTTGAGTTTTGAACCAAAAATTGGCTGACGGCATCAATTTTGTTTTTTTTTGTATCAGCAGAAACGGACGGACAGACAGACAGACGGGCAAGACATGTAGTGCAACCTATTGGGACGGATGCATAATAATAAAAAGTAACACTGGTTCAAGTGCAACGGCTGAAATTCACAGGTCCCCGAGGGCACAAACAGTATATGGTTATTCGAGTTGACGGCTTAACTAATACTTACAAAACAAACAAACAACGCATCACTAATGACTATACAGACAAATGTACAAAAACCGATGACCTTGTACAGCCAGTCATTTCACATGAATAAAATCAACAAGAGACTTATACACATCGGAAGTTTAGTAAACGTTCGTTGGGTGCATTAAATATTAGCACAAACGTGCAAAAGGAAAATCAAAATGAATCACACTACAACTCTGAGCAGAACTATACATCCAATGCATTTATCTACAGGGTGGGGCAAAAATGTAGCCCCTAAAGTTTTTTGCTGTTTTCTCAGCAACCGTTTGGAATTTTAATCTGAAATTGTACAGGATAATTTACTAAAACGTCCTACATCTACCGGTACACGCATTAAATAGTCTCAACGAAGTTAAACAAAACTAGGTTACCTTCTGTTAACTGCAAAGACTGAAGCAACTAAACAGACATCACGATGCAATGTACATAACAAAAGTAGCCTAATTCATACACTGAAAAAACGTCATTATAATTATCTAAATGACCGATAAATAAAAAATAATGATATGGTCAGAATGGACAATGGTGACGTCTAACACAGTCAGAAATCAAAGCAAAACTAAAGCTTATATAAGACAAAATTGACCACAACAAACCTAACAGAATGCAGAATGTTGTGAAATATACACTTTTTAATTAACAAACATTCATTTTGAAAGATCAGAACATTAAAAGCATTAAACTATTAACAAGTCTAAACCAGTTCTTAATCTCTATCTTCATTCTTCATTTTAACCAATTAATGAAATATCTTCATAAATATTTATTGTTGGCAGCTGTACAAATATATGCTTTAATAAAACTGATGTCAATGAAACAAATAACAAGAGAGAAAAAGTAAAAAATAAAAAATCTCATTAGCACATTTGTGCATCCCAAATTCTGAGAAGCAGTTAGGACTTCAAGCAACTAAGATACCACAGAGATCAATCCAAAAAGTCCAAAGCAACATTGTCACACAACCAAGGAAAACATGACATCAAATCCTTTGACAGAAAATCAAATGAATGAAAAATATTGTTGAGTCCAAAATACTGCTAAGGTGAGAGTAAAATGCAATCACGTGAAGACTGATCATTAAAAATGGACACAATTTTTGTAATTGCACATCTGTGTCTAGCTCCCCACACATCAAAAATCTTAACCATGTCTATGCCATCTATCATGCAAATATGCACTGTGTTCAGAGAAAACACACTCACGTTTTCTTCTACATCTCCACGTTGTTAAATGTTTTGATTTGCACAAACTTTTAGGAAAATGTTTGAAATGAATTAAGTAGTCTATCAGCATAAAAGTGAAATATTCAATGCCACCAGTGACGTCATTCTGTCATCGTATTTCCATGTTTGCAAGTAATAGGTTTTACCAATGTTTTTTATAAACACATTAATGATGTAAAAATAACTGCACTCATGGTAGATACGGTGGTTCAATTATTATCACAGCACACACAGTGTAGTGCATTGTATAAGATTCAGTTAGGAGATGATCAAAAGTAACTGCAGTAAAAAGGCAGATTAAACAAAAGTGCAAAGCAGCAGCTAGCAGATACTGATATTAATGGTGTATAGCAGAGATGAGGCTAACGCAGCGACTCCAGCCAGATATACAGCAATTATCAGCAGCTGAAGAACCTACAACAACATAGATACAACAACAACCACTCACCAGCCACTATGCTTATAGGCCAGCGCTGATCTCGATTTCCTTAGCCCTCAGCCAGACACCAGTTTACACTGCCAAACCACGAATACGAGGCTACTGCATTGTGCGGAGTGCCTGTTTACATCTCAGCTTTTGCTGGTACTTACTGCACCTACCCACAGAGGGACGGCCAGGCTGAGTTCAGTTTGCAAACACTGAACAGAATTTCAGTGTATAACAACAAGCTGTGAATATTTTGCACTCAATCACAAAACAATAACAGCATAAAAACGCACTGAACGACTAATATCTTAGCTTGTTGTAGTAATATTGTGTCGTAAACAGCATGCAGCTTATAGTTCAATGACAATCAGAAACTGTCCTCAGTGTCATATTTTGCAGGCGACAGCTTGTATAGTTTTTATATTTATCATCCACATTTTATTTATCGTTTTGTATACTTTTGATGTATTTCAGTATGTCTACTGCATTCTGTACTACCGTCTGGCATAACAAACAATATATTTATCAAACAGTGTTCTTGCATCCCGATAAAAACACACGTATACAATCCTCCTGCTGCAAATCAATATCATCGTTGATACTGTACATAGCACTAAAAACGCCATGAACTAAATACAATTCATGTGTTGCCGGTTTACGTCTGTCACTCTGTCCCTAGAAAAAAGCTGCATCCCTAAAATTGTTATAAAATCCACAAAAATATTAGTGTAGTTTTCAGTACGTTTTCAATATCTAGTTTCTAATGCTGCAGTATCTTTATTTTCGTTCTCACTAGTACTATTTAATGCATCAATTTGTTTTTATGAGTATTTGTGTAATATTACATAAAACTTCATAATATAAACATAGATATTTAAAAAAAACCTCCACCCCCGTCCCTATATTTTTGCTGGCTGTATCCGAAAGCACAGAATTCTTTAGGCATAATGACATCACGTTCTAAACTTCAAGTAAGTAAAGTACAGTTTAGACACCACAAATGTACTACACCAATTCATGACCTGCACATTTTAGTGAAAATGCGCACTGGTCCATAAACTTATTAAAGCACTGTTATAAACATTAAGTTTCACTGATAGTACCTTGTAGCAGTGGTTAACGTAGTGCATATCATCAGCAGGAACAACGGCTGACGGATCCGTACTCAACGAAACGTAATTGTGCTTTCCGGACACTAAAAACATCCACCGTAAAACTACATTCAAGCTACTTACAAGAACCACACGCAGAGTCCACAATTAGTTTCATTTTTTAGTTTTATTTTTAGTTTTATCTGTCTGGTTACGTTTCACCATAATTTTTTAACTTCTAGTACATAAATGGAGGCCTATTAAAGCTACTGTCATAATGTACAATATGCGATTTATGGCCACATTCACAGAATTTCTGAATTTAAGCTTGGTATTAAAATTACCAAAATACAAACAAAACTTGCCTGAGAAGTAATTGGCTGAAGTGAGTAATACATCAGCCGCTAGACGCCAGGCTGCGAAGCACACAACAATCCACTTGGACGAGGTTGGCATCTCAGCCCGTGGCTCTTGCGCTCCAAAGTACATCGTCACCACTGCAGCATGTATACAACAGCAGCATGTCTGTACAAATGTTGGTCTGTCTGTCATTCACTGCAGATGAATAACTTGCATTGCAGCAATAATAACAAAATGAATTATTACGTGGCAGTCTTCAGGCCACATTGCGGATCATCCGTCTATCCATCTGTACCATACAGGACTACAGATCAATGCCAATGTCAATATCGAATTTATATTGCGCACTATCATGAAGCATCTTTACTGCAAAAACAAAAAAAGATAGAAAAAAACTACTTTGCTGTGCTCATTCCACAAGACGAGAGTCACCATGTGCCAATTTTTACTTCAAAGATCAAAGATCAAAGTCACCGAACGTCAAAAACAGAAAAACAGAAAGCGAACTCATGTTTACTTACGGCTGCTGGATCAAGTGCTGGTGGCTTAGCCCACTGCACACTAGGTATGACGCAGCAAGCTGGCACTAACTGGATGGCCGCACAAAATGTTGCCACAAGGCCCGGCAACATCTCTGCCTGGTTCCAACAAGAAACTAGCCTAAACTAGGCCCCACATTAGATGCAAGATAGCAGCAAATGCCGGTAGGCATTACAAGGAAACTGCGGCATAATTATAGTTAACATGACTAGACTCAGCCTACCTGCCAGCAGGTGAACACTGTGACCAACTGCACCGTGAACCCATCTGAATATGCACCGACGCGGAGATGTGTGTTCAGGCCTCAGCAATGCTATTACAGGCTGTGAACACATACATTTACATTTATTATAAAATGGTACAAACAGTACGGATAAAAACAATAAAAATGTGACAACCTCCACAGAGTGCACAATAAAGACTGCAATATAAAATCCAGCTCAGTGCTGTCAGATAATAGCATAACATGAACCCAAATTTCACACCCTATAATTCCCCACTGACATTTATCACACCCAACTCTGCACTATTATACAACATAGACCAAGAAAGTTTCTAAAGACCTGCTAAATATTAAACAATAACTCAGATAATTGACTACATTACTGCATACAATTAAGAAATAATGCAATATATTAAAAAATTTATACTTCAACTGAAATGAATTTTTTTGTTTTTAACAAATGCAGCATTAGAAATTGTCACAGGTAACACAATAAAGCAAAGAAGTAGCCAAATAATACACTTAATAAAACTGAATGTGCTCAAAAGACCACTTAAAAGAGTCAAGACATTTTGCATAGCAGTGGACAAATCACTTCTATGGCAGTAAAATATCAGCAAAAAACTAAAATATTTTGCACATAACTGTTTTAAGCATCAACCTATAGACTACATTGTGCAACGGCAATTACTTAGAAGCAGCTTATAAACGGACAATATTGATTCAGATATTCTTACAACTAATAGACTAGTGCTTGTACGTCAACGAAGTACATTTTCATATAATGAATAAAAATGCACTTACATTTAGTGTGAAAAGAATGGCTGTTATCAAACCGAGCACAGGATGAGTTGAACGTGACTGCACAGAATACAATACAGAAATACCATTAGCATGAAAAATAGCAAAAATCTTAACACTCATCAGTCACTCTTCATCAACAAACACTAAACATTCACAACTGCTTAAATAAGCATACAATTCTAAAGCTATATAAATTTTACAAGCTGGTAATATCAGTTAATTTAAAAAAAATGTTATCTCAGTCTCAGTCAAGATTGCCATTCTCTTTATCACTCAGCAGACTAAACTCATTCATTCACTTTAGGCTTATACAGACTATTTGTTGCATTACAAATAAAATATTCAACTTGTGCACATTACTAACAAATCATGCTCTATATAATAGAGGCATGCTATAAATAAAAACATGCAGTCACCACTGAAACGTCTACTATCTACCAGGGTTAAGCATTTACATTCTGCATTTGTTCATAACCCATGCATCAAATCAGCAAATAGACTAAAAGGTCGTAGTTAAATGAATTTGTACAGGCTATCAGATACTGTATCAGCAAAGGAATTTATTCAAAGATAATGCCTGCATTCTATCAGAAAAGACCAAAACTTTCCATATCCTCCTTGACAGCATTCCATTATAAATAGAGCTGTCAAGGCGTTAATTTTTTAAACGCATTAACGCAGTGCGTTAATTTTTTGAATGCATTAATTAACGCGTAAATTAACGCAGCCAGTCTCGTCAAGATGGAGAGTAGGAGGTAAATTACCCCGGGCCCGAGATGTTTATGGGACCCGCCTGCAGAATATAGAAAGTTAGAAAATTTTTCTAACTCTCTATATTCTACACAAGCTCTTAGCTCAGATGACTGTCGCACTCTACGCATGTCGTGATAGTTATTGCGACTTACCGTGTATGCTGTCCGCTCAAATCGAACTCCACTCGATTCGGGCAGATCCGCCGAGCTGAGCGGACTGCGGACACGCGTGTATCCGTATTTAAACCTGTGTATACCGCCGTGTATCCGCGGCGGATACGCAGTGCTGTGCGGATACGCCGCGGATCTGCTCCGTGTCCGTCTACGCACGTAGTACGTGCGTAGTGTGAATGCCGCTTAATAGCCGGCGTTGCTGCTTGTGCTGTTAGTGTAATTAATTGCTATTATGAATCATCACGTACGCAGAACAACGGAATGACAGAAACATGGACAGAACGACCAATCTCTTAATCTCCTCCAATGTTTATTACGTTCACCTTGGCGGAGATGATAATACCGAAGTAATTTGAACGGGTAATCGGGTATGCGTTAATTTTTTTAATGCGCGTTAATTTTTTTAATTTTTAATTTTTTTTTTTTTAATTTATTAACGCATTAACGCGTTAATTAACATGTCAACTGTGACAGCTCTAATTATAAATGTTACAGTGCCCTATCTACAGCAGATCGTGCACCACAGTGTCCAAGAGTTGCAAAAAACAAAGAAATCTTGAAAACTTCGCCAAAAAACTAATTCAAAATGAAGTTTCCCAATGCGAGGAGAACTTTGGTTCCATTATATTTTGCACAGGCATCACTTCAGACACATATAACATCATACACTGCTTAACCAATCGGCATCACCTTTACTTTCCACACACCCAAACCACTTTGATCTCTCAATCTTAATCACAAAGCCAACTGATTCCAAACCCAATGGTTACTGAATGTTTTTTTATTTCCTTCAGTGTGAACTCACACATCTTCCGTTAATGCTATAAATGCAGAAATTATTAAACCATACCTTGAATTCCCAGTGCAGGAAATCAAATACGACAAGGACGCCAACAACAGTTAACAGCAATGCACAAATCATGCATATTCGATGTATCTGAAAACAGAAGAAAAACATACCATAAAATATTTATTCCTTCCATTCACGCTGTTCACCACAGGCCCAACTGACAACAAAATTTTCATTTTATACCAAAACCATAACAATTCGTCAGATAGTAGGCCTATCAGGTTCTTCAATCAATGCAATGTTCACAACCTGATAACGGTAAATATTTAAAGCTGAATAAGATATAATGTAAATGTTAAGCACACTACAGAGTACAGACATCAACTTAAAGTTGTGCACAAAAGAAGATTGTAACCTGAAACCAGAGTTGTTTACGCAGAACGACAACATCAGTTAAAAGTGGCTTCATATAGCGAGCAATGGTGATACCGATGCTGCTTACTACCATCCACGTAATCACCATGATTGACACTGCAATAACAGCAAAAAAAAATTTATCACACATCTAGCTGACATTCATATGCCAAGCAAACAAATATGTTGATGGCAATTTTCCTATTTCAACAGTGATTCCATATTGGTATTTGGAAAGATCTTTGGAAGACTGCTGAAGGAATTACGTTGTCAAGCCTTCATTTCAACATACATTCACATACACAGTTACACAGCAGTCATTTTCAAGTCTATTGTGGTGCCATCCTACTGCAATAGGCCACATTACAGTGCTTGCCTGTCCGTCTGTCCATTTGTCTGTCTGTCTTGTAGGGCTCCTAAATAAAAACAAAATGTGCAGAAAACAACAATTGGGTAAATGTTGTGTTGGTACCTCAGTAAGCATTCCTGAGAAAGATGAAAAACTGACTAAGCAATTATCCCTAGCCTTGCCAGTATTGATAGAAATCCTTCTTCCAAGATCACCAGGAGCTAGCGAGCTGATGCACTGGAAAAGTCCAACGTCTCAACCTTACTACTATTAGTAGTACTACTAGTAGCAGTAACTACTGCTGCTGTTGCTACCACTATTATTGTTTTATTATCATGTGTTATGACAGACATACCGTGCAGTCTGATAAGAGATGGTCTCAATGTACCACACAAGTTGAAGGAATAAACGTGACTAGTTAGCAGGATTTTGTCACGTGCAATCAATGGAGTATCAACATGCTCCGCCTTTACTCCTGACATAACACAGTCATCAGCTTCATCATCATTTTTATTGCATAAATAATATCAGTAACAACAATAATGTGTCATAAAAATGCAACAGAAATGAGCCAAAAGCTAAAATAGCTCATATGGAGACTCGCCCCTAATCAGGTATAAATTTACACCAAATACAAAACATGTCATTCTCATCTGTATATCACACACATGTGGAAAGCTAATTTAACCATATTTATACAACTACCATACTCAAAAAACGTGCAACATGATCAGAGATACTGCAGTGACAGGAGCTAATCACTTCTGAGACCACGACTGAGCAAATATCGACACAAAGCATATATCTAACACTTTTTACACACCACTTTGTATTATATGCAAATAGCAAAGACAGTTCAATTTACCTTTTTCATTGGTTGGACCACGAGCAAGCAGAATATAACGTGGTGTTGACAGATTCATCACAGGGAACAAATTAACCTGGCCTGGGTGTACATCAATCAGTCGACTGTATGAGCAGATGATGTGGCTGCCATTGTACACACCAAGCGCCGAGCCATTTACTAGTCCATGAAATCTCTACAGTGCACATTCAACAAAACACAGCACTACCAACAGTAGCATCAGCAAGTTCAAAGTGTGTAACATTAGTATAGTGCCCGTTACTTCTCAGCATCCCAGCCTACTACCTGGAATATGTTGCCTGACTACCTGAAAGATCCGACTCTCTCTATCAACTGACACTTTTCAGCGTTATTTTTAGAGCTGGTAATGTGTTAATTTTTTTAATGCATCAACGCACTGCATTCATTTTTTAATGCATGTGTTAACGCATTAATAACGCATCGCTAATATTGTTGACATTGTAACTGGACTATGTCGAGAAGCTGACTGGAATGACAACCGACGAAGTCATGCCTGTGTTGCAGGACCGTGACAGTAGTCATGGATCGACAACAAAACAATTTTTAATTACTTAAATATTATTCAATGGTTGTAGTTTAATTAAATATTGTACTCCTGCTTCACATAAATAAGTAAACTTACATGTGTACATTAGATTTTTTAATGCGCATTAATTCTTTAATGCATTAATGCATTAAGTTAAAGCATTAATTCGACAGCTTTAGTTATTTTAAAACTTCCTGTTTCTTCTTAACTAACTTCAATGCCACAACTTTTTGTACCTGTGCGCTGTATGAGATTATCTTGCACTGTATTGTGTATTGGCAGACTAAGTGAGCTATATGGCTTGTGAATACACTCTACAGTCTACAGCCAATAACTACTTGCATAATTAAGCACTTCAAAAATAAAAAAATAAGTAAACTTGCATGGTCATACTGGGACAAAACTGGTAAGCTGCTGACATGGTTTTAATGATTAGTCTGTACATATGATATAAACTATACTGCATTACTATCAGCATTAAAGCAACAAATAAACAATAAACCAAATAACAATCTAAAATCAAACTCTTGATACAATCTTGTAACAAAACATAAATAAATCCTAATGTACAGTCAAAATACATAATGCACAGAGTATTAAGAACACAGAGCAGCTCAGTACCTGCGTGAGAACGTGGTTATGATGCTGGTGATTGTATGACATCTGAATAAGCATTCTGTTGTTCTCACTGGCATTCACAATGCAGTCCACAACGCTTGCTCCTGGCTAAACAGTGAACATTAATAACTGCATTCTATCAACCATTTTTACTGTCTTTGCTGTCACAACGTTCACAAAAATTTTCTTTTCCTCCAGCAGATAAGAATCATCAACGAAATTAGTAATTTTGTACACAAAACTATATTGTGACATGCTAATAATCAGTTGACTGTGAAAACTTTAAGTTACAATGTAACATACTTTATAATAAACTCAAGCCATCTTTATTACATGATGCAGCCAACTGCTAAAATAAAAACAATACAGCTAGGCTAGAAGTAAACAAATTGTATATTGAAATCATGCAAAATTAGTTAAACAGTATGGTGAAAAAGATTTTGCACAAAACAAACAAACAAATAATCAGCCTCAACCGACCATTATCTGTTGATCATTAAGCCCAACAGCAGCCCACAGCAGTCGGTGACTATACATCTTGGCAATCAGCTCAAACTGGACACTGACATTCTCCATGCGCCATGTCAGCACATAATCACACGTGTCAAGTGCAAAAATGCAGTCACGGGGCTCGATGTAGCAGCCCATGTCAACACCGCAGCGAGTTGTGACAATGCTTGATGACTGAGTGACAGCTGCCGACTGCAAACACTGATGTATCAATCACACAACCAATGCAACTATAAATATTAAATGGTCAATCATCGTTAGAGAAAGAGCAATGCAACTTCAAAGATAAACCAACTGAGAATGAGTGAGTGAGTAAGGTTTAACATCTCACCTGATACAGTATAGGACATCTTGGAGACAGCCTTTCCAGGCAATGCACGCACATAAACATGTAAACACATAATGAAACACAAAATTTAACCTTTACAGAAAAAAACAGATAAGAAACACGTGAAACATAAAATATCAACCCGAACCTAAAATTGTAAGAACTGACTATATATAAGTGTGCATATGCAACAGTAATGGTAGTTCTAATAATTTTCCCTGTTATACTCCAGACAGTCATTAATTTCAGAATGCTGTAAATTGGAGGACAAAAAGAAAGCAAATCACATGGCAGATCTTATCAAGAATTGGCTCTTAGGCCTAAATCAGCTGACATAATTATAATGGTTCAAAAGATTAGGTGGGATATGACTATTAGAAAAGCCCAGTTTTAAGATGCTTGCAGAAAGCTGAAAGTGACATCAATGTTGTTAGCCCCTCTGGCACTGGATGCAAAAATGCACAATTCAAGTGCATAAACTTACAGCTACACATGTGCCAATGACTAGAGTGACAACGTTCAAACACAAGCTACATTCTCACTTGAAAAAACAGAGATATAAAACAGTAGTTATGGACCAATGCTCTTTTGTGATACCACCCGAACTACCCACATGCTAGTTGAAACCAGGTCTATACACCGTGGTTTATCCCACATGGCCAAAAACAAAAAAAATGACAATAAAACTAAAATAAAAAGTTATTTAAACAAACATAAAAATTTGTCATGTAATGCAAAGTAAAATGAAAAGTTACACTGAAATTAAAAGAAATTCATTACAGGGGTATCAAAATAATGCATACACGTTAAAATACAGAACAAACAACAGTACAGAAGCACAGTAAAAATGTTGTGTAAACATTTGAAAACAAGATTATTAAAAACAGGTAAAAACACAAATAATCATAATTTGCAGTACAAAAAATTACTTTACTGTGCAAATAAACTGTTATCACAAATTGCACAAACGAAAGTAAGCAGCACTAATTATATCAAAAATGCAAAAAATATACATACACTGCTGACCCACAACAGCTGAAGAAAAAGCAACAACGATGCAGTCTTGTCAATGAAATCCATAGCAACTAATCCTTTAACATTCAGCAAAACAAACCACCTTATTAGGTCACCAGCTGCAGATATTCACAAATACTGGTAGACAAAATGTACAAACAAAATATTTTCATTTTAATCATACGTGAGCGTTTATATCTTTTCTGGGGGATCGGGTTGCCTAGGCCTCCATGTCTATGCCACTGCATCAGTGAATATTTGCTGACCCTAGCTTTCGCCATTTTGGTATGATACCACAGTGCAGCGGACAGACAAACAGACAATCCCTACTACCTGGTACCTGCACTATGCACAGCTTCGAGCAGGTAAAGACTATAATTAAGTTCTTAATGGAAAAGATTATACATCGAAAAGCAAAAAATAAGGAGATAGGTAGACTGGTGGTAGTGAGAAAAGTTGAGGAGTTAAAAGTGATGAGGCGCGTTTCGCACTTTTTTTCTCTGCGAATCTCTATAGATCTAAGATCTAAGTTTCATACTGCATTACTGCGGACCATCACAAAGTTTCTGCATTAATAACAGGCTCAGTCAGCATAACATACTTTTTCTAACAAACTATCACATAACTAATTAACAGTGAACACAAAAGATCCACAAATGATACAATCAACAATCTGTAAAAAATGCAACTGCATTAATCGAAAGGAATCGAAAGTAAACGAAAGTAAACAACACAGGTAACCAAGGCCACGCCTCCTTACCTGCTCATTGTTACCGTCACTTTTTCATGAGCATTCGCGGAGCGGCGCCACCGACGTGCACAATATACTCACTGATCAGTTCATTCATTCATTCATTCATTCATCAGTTTTATTTCAGGCACTTGGCTGTTCGTGGTCAAAAAAGCACGAACAGATTTTTTTAATGAATTGTTGCACAGTCGCTGAGTGAGACCAAAAATAGAAGCAAAAACGCAAAATCCGATTGATTTCCAATCTCATTTTTAGCGAAAAACTGTTACTTATTTTGTAGTGTATTTGTAGTGCTTGTTTTAGATACAGTTTAGAGACAATTTCCGGTAGTTTTGTTTTACTTAGCAACAGTTTGTATAGTATTTCAGATAAATGCTCGCACTGTTGTAGGATACGATGCGATGATGCATAACGTGCGCTAAAAATTGATAGGTAGACAAGCTGTTTTTTGCACGTATCCATTGACCGGCACACATAGTTAATTAAGCAGGAATTATGGAACTTTCGTTCCCAGGAACTTTCGTTCCATGGAACTTTTGCGTCCACAGCCAACGTAACGTGGTTTCGCTCCCCAACACGAATTGTGATTATGTAATTGATAAACTAATGGTATTAAGACGTTATAGCTTGTTCATATAATTGTACAGCTTCATTGTAGTAAAAGATGGCGGGATCTAGCAAATTATTTTATTAATTATTTTATTTTAAATTTATTAATTTCCCTAAATTTTTCCTCAAATTACACTTTTTACAAATTTTTTTTTAAATTTTATTTTTCGTCAAGTTCTTACCATTGTTTTTAACTTTAGTCTCTTTCCTAAACCCTAATCGTATTTTTAGTCTTTTGAAAAACCTTTATAGACTAACTGTAGCAGGTTCCCTAGCGAGTGACAGCTGAGCTTTCTTGTTTTGGACGTTGAGCATTTACACCACAGGCTGGCGTCCATTTATTTCATCCGCTTCTATTAAGCATTTAATTGTGTAGCGTATAATGTTAACTCTGAGTGAGGAGCGAAAGTTCCACCTCATTTCGCTCAGGGGAGTGAAAGTTCCAGGGACCGAAAGTTCGTGAAAATGAGAGTTCCAGGGAACGAAAGTACCAGGGAGGGAAAGTTCCATGTATGGAACTTTTGCTCCTGGGAGCGAAAGTATGTGGGAACGAAAGTTCTAGTTACCATTAAGCAGAACATAACGACTGTCGCAGGACACAATCTGGTTAACTGATCACAGTCAACTCTTTGTGCAATCGTCTTATCATGCAGTCAACAGCTTTGTCACAAGTTAGGGTTGAAGTTAAGATTTGAAATGTAGGAACTCATTTATTATTATGACTTTTAGCAAAGTTTTGTTTTTTATGCTTACATTGTGACCTATTCATGGATTGTCCTGCAATTTTCTTTGCAATGGTTGTGCCATTTGTTTTAAAACTTTTACTTTTACATGCAATAATAATGTGTAGTACTTTGTGCTTATTGTGTATTGTGTAGTATATGGCAGCTGGAGCAAAGACAAATTATGCTAATGGTTATCAGTCCAGTAAATATGGCAATCTTTCAAAAGATCTGGAAATTGGTCCAGATTTGCATCTTAAAATGTGTAAGAAGATTGCACAGTTAACAAAGGTATTTCGCTCAATTAACAATGTAGTCCTAGTATTTATGGTCTTGTAGATCAACAGTAGAGAACAATGTGTGTTTGAAATGTTACATTTTAAATGTAAAATGTTATGCAAACTTCTAAGTTGTTCTGTGTTTTTAGCTGTGACATTTTGTTTGCTTATATCTTATTTCTCTCTGCCTGTTTTTGTTTTTTGACAACTCTACAATTACACATGTTTATTATGGTATTGGAGGGATAAGAGTTTGTATTCTAAACCAAGTTAATATAATTTGAGATAATTGTTTTTGTTTGTTTCCATTATTTAACGTAAACATGGAGTTTTGAATACTGCAGATTTTGAGTTTGGTAAACATTTAATTAATTTACATTAATGTAAAATTTTAAAATTCACAATTTATGGTAAGTATTTTAATGTAGTTTTTTCTGGGTAAAATTGTTATTTTTTGGTTTGTATTAATTTATGTGATACAGAAAAATAATTATTTATGCATTTGAAAAATTTGTTTTTTCTTTTACATTATGTATGTAATACAGGTCATTTATTCACTCAACACAAAGAATGAAGAAAATGAAACTGCTGTTGCACAAGCAGAACTGCTTCACACAGAACAACTAAACAAGGTTCATGCCGAGATGCAAGTGAAGATTGAGCATTACAGGCAAGTTTTTTAGCTAGTATTTTGAAAGTTTACTTGAAGATTATTGCCTTTTATTTGTTTGTTGTCAAGGCTGCCAGGTGAAGAATAATAGTTCTACCAAAGGCTTGATGTTTTTAGTGTTTGGACATTCTTCAGTATTACAGCACTAGTACATACTACAGAGTATAGAATATGATTGCAATCTTGCATTATTTCAAAGTTTTTTAGTCCGCCCGAAAACGATAGTTTTCGGAAGGACTTCTGTTTACGCATGATGTTTTATTTTTTTCCGAGCGCGAGATCTCCGAGATGCGTGGGCCGACCGGCTTGAAATTTTGCAGTACTAGGCCAAATTTTATAATGCCAGTCCAAAATTTTGGGGGGCGCACCCCAAAAAAATTTTGAGGGGCGAAAAACATGCAAAATTTGGCCCGATTTCGGACGACTTCGAAGTTCGGCGGCAAATATCTCCGAAACGGATGAAGATATTCAAAATCGGATGTTTATTCCGTCTACCGCGATTCCTCTTGAGTTAGGCGAAACAAGTCGGGTGAAGTTTGGTCCAGTGACCTTGGAGATCTCGATGTGAAATCGTACCCACCTAAAGCGCATTTTTCCGAAGAACATATTTCAGCCCCTAGGGGGTGCTGCGCCCCCAAATTTTTACACATGCTAGAGAATGACCAAGTCTTACTAGCGCATTCCCCACCGGTGACGGCGGCCCCCCTTACAACTTTTTTCAAAGGGGAGTCAAAAATTGGCTTAAATTGCAATAAATGAGCTCTTATAACTTGGGAGTTGGGGGTGTAGCCCAACGAAACTTTGGCACTTGACGCAGCTCTAGGTTGGGGTGTTAAAGCAGGTACGAAATTTGGGGGCACCGCCCCCTTAAAATTTGGGAGGGCAAAAAACGTCCAAAATTTAGTACGTTTTACGACAACTTTCGAGTTTGACCGCAAATATC
>Ga0209367_1001157_pt1 | contig 31311 bp, 12 predicted proteins | sample WorMetLIZISLAND2_FD_187412 | JGI IMG/M metagenome (GOLD analysis project Ga0209367, IMG submission 187412) | Marine gutless worms symbiont microbial communities from Max Planck institute for Marine Microbiology, Germany - Olavius geniculatus... ...
CTGTTGTGACACTGTTGTGGACTATTGTATATGTTATGGTATATGTTTTTTTCGCTGTTGCTATTGTATTATTTTTGTGTGTTTTTTTTCTACCATGATTGGTGAATTAAAGATTATCGATATTATTCTAATAAAAGCTCACGTACAAATTAAGTAAAAACAGCAACATAAAATTTAGTCATACAGGGTGAATTCAAAAATGCGCAAACACGAAAATCGCGATACCTTAAAAATGTGCAGATATTTTTGTACTAAATTTTGCTGTCTAAGCCTACATTGTGATCTACTATATTTACCTAATGTAACGGAGTGTCTGCCAGTTGGTAGCTCGCCGCCATATTTCTCCCATACAATCTGCGGCACTGGAACTCCCCACGCGACGCACTCCAGACTCAAGTTCTGTCCCAGTCTGACGTTCACAGTGTCACCAGAGAACCACGCAAACGACGCCGGAAAACTTTCGTCTGTCTCTGCAAACAAAGTCATGCAATTACTACGCGACTAACTGTCCAAACAGGACACATTAAAAATCTTGCCAGTCCGTCCGTTTGCCCCCGTACAGAAAATAATAAATCATAGAAAACCAGAAATGGTATGAATGTTCCCCTGGGCAGGAGTGACTAGTGTGCCATTTTTTTAAAACCAAACGTTCAAAGATCATTGTTAGGGTTGCGATATGCAGTTTACAGCGGCAGACAGCCGCACAATATGTCGATACTGGGCCGACCTATTTTTTCTGGTTGTTGTGCGTGATACATATTCTTGTAGTTCAAGAAACTGTCTGTACTAACGGATACAGTGCGAGTGATAATTGTGCGGTATTCACTTGCAAGCGCTCATCTTCTCCGTAAACAAAACGTATCGAATTGGGCATGTATAAGAAAGCATAATCTTGAAAATTTGCAAACATAAGGCATATGTACAACTAAAACTGTTATTGATTTATAAGCCTAAACAAATGCACTGCCAGAAATAGCTACAGCAACGACTGAGAAAAAGAAAGACGCGAGCTATCAGGTGACATGATAAGTCGTGAACGATTTTAAATGGCAAATTAACTATGTTGACGCTACCAAATAATTACTAAACTGCTACCGGCGTTTAGGGAAATTTAAAGAATTGATGACTGCAAAATATCACAACCGTCTGTCACTTTTTTGATTTTTACTAGCCAACATAGTTAAGTCACCCAGTGAAAATGGACTGCCATGTCCACCTTGACGGTCAGCGACTTCACTTGACGTTAGGCTAAGCGGCCGTTTCCACTAAATGGGCATTACTTAATTTCCACAAAAACCAGAAAAAAAAACAAATTTGTGTGAACAATTCAGCGCGAAAACGCAAAATCGCAATCAATATCCACAGCAATTAATGGTTTATGTAAGTTTTACAGTTGCATATATTAAGCCTATGATAGCGTTCAATATTGAAAACGACAAAGTAACGCTGAGGGTGGGCAGCGTAGAGAACAGTCGAATGCGGGTGGCGACATCGTTTGTAATTAATGGTGAGGGCACGCCCGGTCATTTATTTTGCTTCTAGGCGTCAATCAACACCTGCAACATCTGGCGACACAACGCCCTCTGTTGACAGTCTTAATAATTGCAGCAGCGCGGCAAATTACAATGATTAAACATTGACCACTGAGTTCACAGGCGCGGAGGGTCGCGACAGTAAACACAGGAGGACATGTCACGGTCAACGTAATAACAGTATGCTACGTAGCGGTAGTAAACACACAGTACATTAATAGGCAACGAATTATTACTGTACAGTGGTAGTCCTACACCGTTGCACAGTGCATACATCTGTCACACCTGCTGACCAAACACTACAGCACTAAAGCATATTTTAGGTGTTCTTTGTAACCCAAACGTTTTCTTAGTTTTGTTGAGCTGCTGTACAAGTTTTAGTTTAAAAAGTAAAACGCGAGGTAATTAGATGTAGAATGACAATGTAACTAAAATTAATTGCAATAATGAGATGTAGATTGGACTTTAAAGTTCTTAAACATAGACGTCTAATACCCCGATTACACGAGGAAGCATACACGAAGCTCACCGTCAAGGACGCGGAGTCGATAGCTGACAGGCGACCAAACACGCGCGTCTATGACGTCATTGTAACCAGAGCACCTGTAGCGACCTGCGTCACGTGACCTCACTGAGCCAATCAGCAGCCGACCCGACGCCAACACCATGTAACCTTCTACAGTTACATAAGCGACATTCCAATGAAATATGACATTTTAGCTTAAGCAACAAAAAGAAATATATTATTAACACGAGATTTACCACTAATGTCGAAGAACAATTTCGTCTGCTAAACTGGACTTGTTCTCACGTGCTGAGCTTGATAGCCTTGTCAATTTCCTTTGTACAGATTCATTTGATTTGATCATTTTTCTTTGGTGTGTGTGTACGTTTTTCCGTCTTTCTTTTTCTTTCTTTCCGTTTTCTAAAAATTCAATTAGTTTTTGTGTACTACTTTTTATGTGTATTTTCATGTTGTTCTGTATGTATAGTGCGCGTACGATTTCATAATAAACTAGAAATAAGGGGCATAGCCCAAAGTGGGGCCGCCCGGCGCCGTAAGTCCGATTTGGGACAGTTAAGGGGCTGAAATTTTGTTCGCAGCAGTCACGTGGCCAAAACGCAACTGTAATAATGTATAGCAAGCGCAATGTTAAACTTGGGTGGTTCGAAATGAGACAACAGAAGTTTGTTGTTTGTGAACACAAGTTCACCAATTTTTTTGCCTTCGACCTGGAATTGATCGTAGTTGTAAATGCCGTTTTCCTTTTATCGATATCTCTATCCGTTCTCGAGATATATGCGATCAAAGTCTAGAGTCATCCGAAAACACGCGAACAGGGTTCAAGGACGAAACACCTCATACACACACAACACCTTAGCTTAACAGCTGTAATAGCTTGAAGTACCATGAAGCATTGCTTATGTTATTAAACAACCACATCAAATTTTCCAGCTGACAAAATACCTTTCCTGTGCACAGCTTGACCTTGAAATGTTATTAAACTCCTAAACTCCGCGAAAGTAAGCTACAAGTGGGTTTAATGGACGTAATCAGCGAAAAGGCTTGTTTACACTTGATACTGCTCAGTGCAACCATGTTGAGACGCATCGTTATCTTGCTGCTGGACTAGAACGCCTCGCTTGTGACACAACACACCCGGCAGCCGTCACGCTGCTTACAGCATACTGCTTACTGTCGAGAACTGCATGCAATGAAAACTCGTGGTTTTACGAGAATTCGTAAAAAGGCCAGGATTAGGGTTATGGTCAGGTCTTTGGGTCAGACCCATCAATGTTGCGTCATCGTTATTGCGCGGCTGTCCTATTGGGCACAATACGTGTCTTGCTTGTCCGTCTGTCCGTCTGTTTCTCGTCACTAGACCGAGATATTTTTTTAATTCTAGTTTTCATAAAAAGTACGAATTTTGAAGACAAAATAGTTAATAAAAGTTGAATTTTCTGCCTGCGGTATCACTGCATCACTGTGTGGGAGCCAACTACACATCAATACAGCTGTTTCAGCGACAGACTAGCGAGAATAGAACTCCTTCACTTGTGCGACTTGTGTATAGCTGAATGTTTGAATCGTCCTGTTTACTACTGCCTCGTCGGGTCGTAAACAAATTGTCCGACCAAATAACTAACAACCTTTGCACCGCCACACCATGCACTTCTTCTTTGGTGAACATAGAAGCAAAGGTAAAAGTAAAGGTAAGATAGGTTCTTGATATGGCGTTGCAACAGGTGTGCAGAAAGGCCAAATAAAAAGCATGTCATAACTGTATATCAAATGTTAACATATTTTTAAAATCATTTTACCGATATACTCTGCAGTTGATCAGCGATTAAGTAATCATTAAAAATTCTATCACATCCAAAACAGGTCGCTACACTAGCTTGTGAAATATAGTCAGCTGTAAAATCAGTAAGTTAGGCCTACATGACAACTAGCTTTTTATTGCACGACGCGCTTAGGATTATCAGCAATTATGTCTTCCAAAGGTACTACTATTGTGGTTAGTAAAAAATTGAAAATTGTATGCAAATCGTAATGAACCAGAAAAAATGATCAGATAAACACACTAAGTAGTTTCGATGTCGACTTACTACAAGTCATCAAGACTATAATCATAACAGTCATAAGACGAAACAGACAACAGTGACAGGCCAAGGCGTCGAAGCCAAGGCAAAAGTCAAGGCCAGTGGTCTTTGCGGCCAAGGCCACGACCAAGGCCACGACTTTTGTTCTTGAGCTGTCCCCGAGGTCGAAGACAGCTGTCAATGACCCCAATCTCTGGTGTGAACACAGTGCAGTGTAAAGAGTCGACGTATATATAGGGTGCGGTAAAAAGTTTTCCCTAAAGTTGTTTTGCCATTTTTTCAGCAACTGCTCTGAATTTTGACGCCAAATTCTACACAATTATTACCAGTTCTCATTTACATAAAACGACCAAACGGCATTTGATAATTTTTACTGTTGTAAAGTTACGAATTTTATTGTAAGACAACATCGTTATTTTGCACATTCAAAAACTTGGTGCTGCATTGAATAACACGTACTGAAAACATGTTGTTGCTAGTAACGTCGAAGTAAAGTAAATTTTATGAACAGAGTTTGCGCAGTTTTTTCTATAAATTTTTTTATCGTATTTATGGATATTTTTTCGCCAAGACTGAAAACTATTGCTAAATTTAAACAGGCACTGCAGATGACTGGGCAACTTGCTATAGACAAGACTGCTAAAAACCTCACTAAAAGATTAAATGCCTGTGAGAGCCGGCGGTGGACAGTACGAGTTCTTACTGTCACTGTCAAGTTGCTTATTCTGCCGTTCCAATGAAAATGTGTTTTTGCAGCGTAAACATGCAGCGCCATTTCATTCTGCACACATCCGACTGCACGTGAACGTGAGAAATTAATGACAATACGGCTGCAGAAAAAACAATCTAATAACCCTGTCCTAGTTAAAGATAATTAAATGCCATTTGTTACTGTTGGGTAGGCATGAATAGGTAATACATGTGTGAAATTTCACTTCAAAATTTTCAGTGATTGCTAAGCAAATGACACAAAAATTAGGGGATACTTTTTGCCGCACCCTGTAGAGCCCTACCAGCAGCGTTGGTGATGAGAGGACGCGACTCTCGTTGAAAGTGCACAGTGGCCGGCGGACGACTAAACCATGACATGACACACGGCACGACCGCCATGTTGCCTCGCACCGCCATTATCATTACGTCATCGTCATTCCGCACCGATGACGTCATGTTGTCCCACGACTTCAACACTGCACGGCAACACGATTCACTCGGTCACTCTATTAATAGCCGTCAGTCAGTGCAGCGACAGAATCGCAACTACAACACCACAGATTAGAGAAGCAATGGCGCAGTTTTGAATAATCGTCGGTGATTTGGGGGTTAGACACCCCTAACTGTTCTCCTCACTGCAACACACCTCTCGTATTATCTGCTGGGAAGTCAGTTGCATACAGCACACCACACAATACGTCCTATAGACTTTCGAGAGGACTCTAACTGACCACCAAAACAATTCAACCCGCCCAACCCTCCAGCTATTTTCCCACAATTCAAACCATGCAATGACCTCAAAAGCTGTTTCAATAATTTTCAGCAGAATGTTTAACACGGCGATTAAGCCTACTACGTGGAAATTAAGAAGAAAAGATGGAACAATCGCGAGGATAGGTTACGGCTACTGCGAGTAGGCCTAGGCCCAGAAGGCCTCTCTATTCTAGTTATACAGCAGGTGTTCTTGCCTAGGCTTACAAGTACCTGCTGCATGTAAAGTGGCGACGTCGCTGACAGCGCGTCCGACACCCGCCAGCGTAGCACTGCACTGGTAAACCCCGCCGTGGGTGGTCTCATCGAACTCATCAATGATCAGCGTCACGTGACTTGTGTTTAGCTCACGACCGTCGTGTGTCCACTGGACGACCGACAATGTCCAGTCGTGCTCCGTGGAGTGCTGGTGGTCCACGGAGTCGTGATGGTCTATGGACTGCTGGTGGTCTGTGACGTGCGAGTGGTCTGGCTGGACAGAGCAGGTGAGAGTGACGCTGGTCGCCGGTAGAACGACTAGCGAGCGCGGACTGACGAACAGTTGCGGTAGCCACGCCGCTGCACACAGCAATCAACACACAATAATCAATTCATCTATTTATCAATCAGTCAGTCAATAAATCCAAAAAAATAAACTTGGCACTTACACAAAGTGTTTTGCAGACTTAGAAATAAAACCTGCTAAAATTGCAAACACGTTAAATGAGAAAAAAACAGAAGCGCAAATCAGTCGCAGAACGTTCGCTGAAAAACCAAACCTAACGTTTACTTCATCGTCCAATTATGCAATATATAACGCAATTTATTACTCATTACTGTCATTCTAGGGATCTGGAACAAGAAAACATTTTTCCTGCATCCAGAAGTCTTAAAGCTAATGATGATGATTATAATCGTGGCCACAATACTCTAAGCTTCGGCCTTGTTGCGCAAGGCAAAGCCTACAGCTATAAAGGCCGACTTCATATAATAATAAAACGTCTTAATAGGCAGTTTTTTGCAAATATTTCGCACGTATTTCAACAGTCATAATCGAACCTTGTCTGTGACACGTGGTCATCATCATCGTTACAAATACAAACTACGCATTTCACACATATGGCCAATAAAAGCCAGCGATGGAGACAAACGAAACAAATTCAGCAGAAATGCTATAGTGAGTAATAAGCAGTAACTAAGAACATGACATCTAAGAAAAGATTATTAAAAAGTCAACGGAGGCAACAGCGCAGCATCATTCAGAGGTGGATTCAAGCTGAAGCAAATGACTAGATTCAGATGTGCACCATGTTCGCATCGAGTCCACGTGTCATAACCAATATCATCAGTTCCTAAACGTCCGTCTCAGCTGCTGCAGCTGCTTCTGTGACGTGGTTGCTGTATAATGCAAACCGGCTTCGTTGCCGCAGATGCGTTTGCTTGCATAAAGACGCCTGCTCCGTAACGTTTTTCAGTGCCGAGCGCCGACAGTGGCAGATCCACAAATTGATCGTAGGCTAAAAAAATATATCGGCCTACGTTAGCTATGCACATACAACAATGCCACAGCACAAGCCGTGTTTACGCGACACGTGACATTTTTTGGAAGTTTCTGGCGTCGGTTGACCTTGACCTTTGATCTTTTAAACTGGCAACTGGCACACCGGTTATTCATGCCAAGAGGAACGCTCTGCTCTCAAACAAATTGAAATTTCTCTACGCAATACTGTTCACAAGTTTAAGGCCAGTAAAGGACGTACGGAGCAGACAGACAGACTGATGGGTTGACAGACGGACAGGCAAAACCTGTATTGCTGCCTATTAGGACAGCCGCGTAATTGGTATTAGGACCATAGATATTAAAAAACATTCATTTGCAAATAAAAAAACATTAAAACATGTTTTTTATATTTTTGTAAAAAAAACATTATAAAAACATTAAACTGCAAATGTTTCCAATCGCTACTTTTTACTTTGGGCATTTTTTATTTTATGTAACCGTGATTATGGTACACACTCAATTATGAACTAAACAATCAATATTGTCAGAACAAATACGAAGTAGATTGGTATACTAGTCACGTTAACAGTTTTTACCACATCTGTAGAAATTTATTCTAACGATTTAACAACAACAAAAAACATGACATTGAAAAGCACAAAAAACATTAAAAAATAAAAAAATAACAAAAAATAAATAAAACATTAAAAAATTAAAAAACATAAAAACATGTTTTTTATACTTTTATTAAAAAACATAAAAAATGATTTTTTTACATCTATGATTAGGACAAACATTTAAAGTTGCGACTAAACAAAGACCAGAAACATTAAAAAATAGTTAAAAGTGTATGCATAATCCAAAAAAAGCATAAGTAGATTTCGGGGACTATAGCTAAGATCAGAGATAAGATCAGAGAATTTCTCTAACTGCAGCGATTTCAGTACAGACTACTAACACACATGGTACCCATTCTAGCAGCATTTCAACCCTGCCTTGGATCGGCCGTGTATCCTGCATTTGGACAAACGTGGAAATTGATGCCCAGAGACATACGGACGCTAAATTAAATTTGTCAAGAATCAGCCGAGCGGGTCATCTGGCGCTATTCATGAAACACGGCGGACCACGTACGGCGGTGGGCTGGCGGCTAAGTATAATGGTTTACGTTCGAGACGTGCGCGGCTAACCAGCCGCTGACAGGTGAGAGCGCGGCGAGTCGTTTGATGTCGGCTGCAGCAGCAAAGCAGCGATTGTCAGTCGAACGCTAATCAGACAGGATCAGCTCAAGATGTGGCGTAAAGGTCGCCGTGCTGCCGCGTAGAGCTTGGCGCCCCGTGGCACAGAGCACGGCGCGTGGTGCGCTATGGCGCGTCTGCACCGAGCATCTTTACACTGTACACTGTACAGCATATAGACTACCGGACTTCATAATTCACTGTACACCGAGAAAGCTTACGCTTCTTGGCGCTGAACTTAGTTACTATTCTATACGTAAATAAATGCAGATATGCCCGAGCTTCTTGGCACTTCTAGGCATATTTAAAAACTTCTTCGGCATTGCCTACAGAAAACGAGAACACGTGGGGTAGGCCTTACTTCGCGACGACAATCAGCTCACAAAATATGGAGCAACACTGCACGTTTCTCAAAAAGATCTCCGACATTATCAATTGTAACTTGAAGAAAAATTGTCAGATGCTAACAATTTTGGTACAAATATTCTTGACACAACTGGCTATTAAATGACCGCCCAATAATTCCTCACCTCACCTAATGTCTGTTTCTGCACTACCTGGGAGAACAAAATAGACGTGCCTTTGTGAACAAAATCAGCAACGCAAGTACTCATGCATGCACGAGTCACGATGCACAAAGTACTCGCTGCAAGCAACCCTTTCGAGATGTGCTTAATTGCTTCGCCAAAGCCACGCGAATCAACCAGCGGAAAAGTTCCTTTTGTACGGTCTAGACGTTGGATCAGAAACTCGAGTGGGTTAAGAACTATAGAAATGCTTCACATAATAGCAAATCAGCGCCCTAGTAGCTTTTGCATCGTGCGGTGAGATCATGAAGCGTGAACGATCAGCCGCGGGACAATGTATAGACGCGTATTAACACGCTGGATGGTCGGTCGTGATACAATCACAATAATTTGTATTCAGCATATACACGTACAGTACCGTTAGTACGTTCATCGACCGCTGGAGGCGCCTCTGTGAGCGTGTCCGGCGGTGGTGGCCCGGATGTGGCACTAGCCGCCTGTAGACCAGTCGGCGGTTCGATATGGCCGCGTGTGTGAGTTCTACGCTCTTATCTCTCTCTCTCTCTACTGTGCTAAGTCAGCGACAATGACATAAAATTGCAACGACCGGTGATCCGTGACGAATGACACTAAGAGACTCGCTAAATTCACTAACTGCCGGCGACGACCGAGACAATTTTCATGGCTGGTGGTGGCGCTGACGGCAATCATACATGGGGTGTCGGAATGTTATGACACCACAAGACTTATTGGACGGGGTATTAATCAATAAAGTTTGACTGCACCCAAGATGTCGTTGACAAATTGTAAATTATTCGAATGTCAGGTTTCGCCTGGGCGTGTTAGAAAAACTTACAAGGATCGAAAAAAGAGACATAGGAAAGGGGAAGCACAGATTGTTTTAACAATGCGTTATACGAACTGCATCACCGAGCTTATATCAGAACGCGTTGTTCTGTGCTTTACAATGCCGAAATTGCGATGACATTCTCACTCTTCAAAACAGATCGCAGCCGGTGGTCATCATCCTGGTCCGTGACAGTTCGCCAATCGTGTGAATTTCGTCCTCAAAGACGAGTAGCCACCACATCAGCATGCTGACCTCGCGCGCTGAACAAAGATGAAAATGTTTAACAGACTCGCTAGTCAGCTCCGCCAAGAGTGTCACGCTGGTGAGGGAGTCAGACGAGACACGATTTCGAAGAAAGCGGCAAATCTGTCCACTTTTCTTAAAATTGAAAATGAAGAAAACCACAGATCTTTGCTAAAATTAACGTCGGGGACGCGTAATAACGTTCAACACATGCATCTTTCACGTACAGACGATGGTCAATCAGACATTCAGCGCAATTCATTAAAACCCCGACTGATTGCTTTGTCATTAATCAAGTCTCAGGACTCCTGGCTGACACTGCTGAGCAAGTCCTATAAATACAATTTTTATGTGCTACAGAAAATTCTTCACGTTCAAAAGCTTGATTGTTTTCCGGCCTTGAATACAATATGCGTTTTAGTATTTAATGCAAAGCGGTTTCTGTTCTTAGCAGCAGTAGACGCGTGGAAACCCTTTCAGATACTACACAACGCTGCCCTTGCTGACAGTAGCTTATAAGTAATGTTGATTTTTATAGTAATCAGAAAATGCTTTTTCAAAACCCTAAAATTAGTATCCTGATAAATATTAAATCAATATTCATAAATACTGAGTTTAATGCCATGAGGCACACTTCAGTAAGGCCTAACCTATGGGCTACAGTATTATGTCTGTAGCTAGATCGATTCAGATGTGACGGGCGCGCGGCTAACACATCATTATTACTGGAAGTGATTCGATGTTTGACGGACGCTGAGACTCGGGCAACGATAACTCATGCGACTTGCATACCAGTATACCGGGTGGCACATAAAAATGGAACGTAAACGCTTCACGAAAATCCAGTGATGTAGTCCTCGAGACTAAAATCTCCGAGACAGAAAAACAAAATCTTGGTCTTGGTCTTGATTTTTAAAAAATAAAAGTCTTGTTTACGCAACTGCATAGCTTAAATCGAGCATTCGTAGACAGTGTCCAAAACGATTATCCCCAATCACTGCAGTGAAGTGTGGTTGCGCTGAACACTGTGTTTGAGTGTTCAACGTGACCAACTTCCACTGCAATGATTGACGCTAATCGTTTCCGAAGCTGCTCGAATCTACGCAACGTATCATGCAGACGCTTTTTATACCACTTTTTATGTGTCACTCTGTATATGTGAGTCTATCCATGGATAACTCGCCGTTTCAGTCTGGCGCATGGATCTGATGTGGACGCCGAGATGACACGACACAGAACTGGTCGTGATGTCAGATATCATACGGCATGCTTCGGTCCCGGAATCAATGAACTGAATCAATAACGAAGAAGTGTGATGCTTCTATTGACTTCGCCAAAATTACACGCCTGTCAAATCTCAGGAGGAACAATATATCGACGGCATACGAGACACGATGGCGAGGGGTGACAAAGGCAGGCTTCAAGCTTGTGCAGGCATTGCATGCGCAAATCAAACTTGCAACATGCGCAAAACGCGACAGCTCGTCAACCACGAACGACCCTGTCTTGACTGTTTTTTTCTCATTGCGTGGTTGCATCATAGCGATACAACATGCACGGTATGCCTTATATTTTTTCTCACTCTGACTTCGGAGAAAGTAAATGAAAGTCATCGGGCCATCGGCATTGATAGATAATATTGTACATACTTTCAATGCTCGCTAATGCTAATTACATCAGTGTTCGCCTAGTGAGATATTGGAATAGTCGAATATCATGCACGGTTTTCTATGCAATTCCCGATAGAATTTTACTGTTTATTTTCCGGTTATACTGTATAGTGTATACAACAACGTACGTGGTACTAGAAAACTAGAATGGTACATGAGGCAGCAATAGGTCAAAGAAATTCCATCAAAAACCGTCGGTAAAATATTGCTGGCGTGCACCAGAGCGAACGTGAACGGAGTCCGCTATGCAATTCGCGGTCAAACGTAGGCCTACAGTTCTAAAGGCTAGCTACACAGACCCAGCGGTTCGTAAGATTAAACGCGGCATGGGCGCCGCGTTTGACTGATAACGCGAAGTTGACGCCGTGACACGCGGCAGTCAGAGGACTAAATGCCTTCTAAATCTAAACCTCCTATGTTTGTAGTCTACAAAATACGAGTGGGCATACCATGCTTTGACTTTCTGTATCATATCGGACATTATTTTCACTATGCCTGGGTTTTAAAATTATAAAAAAATATATAAGCCTATAAAAACTGTTTACGCCAACATTTGTGAGCTAACAATTCTCTTTTTTTATTTTGCGCGCAATGTCAAATTATTCTGCTTTTCAGGAACCGTTATTTGCAGTTAATGCGCCATATAACTGAGTTACTTAGGACTTATTTTTACTTGCTTAAGTAGTTACGAAATTACTAGAGGCAATAGCTTTTACATTCTCACATTTATAAGACATTTCTTTTTAATCATTGCATTTGTTGCAACTTGCTTATAAAAAAAAATCAAAAGTGTACGTCAACAGATTTTTGAGCTTAGAACTAGATTCGTTTTACAGAAACGTGCATGTAAGTTCATCCCTGATGACGCCTACGCCAATACAGGCTTCATTTAAGTATACAATCATCGTATATATCAAACATAAAGATGCCATTATTATACTGTCTGTACTGACCTGCATCTGTACTAGAAGAACAATAGCAGATGAACACAAGGATGACGTGTAGCGTCAGCAGCAGCATCTCTGCAGTAACGTGTCTCATTACAACGATCTCTGTCGACATTCATGTGTCAATCAGATCAGCACGGTAACATCTGTGCACACCTGCATACGACAAACGATATAATGCACTGATTCGCTTATTGTATACGCGTGCGACTGCTAATACGCGTTCATATAGGAGCCTACACGAAGTTATTGCAGGCTTTGCAGCAACAAAATGTAGGCCTATTGATTCGCCGATACATCAGGAGCAATGCTCAAACTCCAGCTGCTCTGATTTCTCGTTTAACACGCTGTAGAAACAACAAGCTGCACGACAAATCTACAACACATCAAAGTGGAGGTTGGGCGGTCCTAATGCAAGATAACCGCAATAAATAACGTACAGGTCTAACTGACGTTTATCCGTCAACTGAAACTGCAAAACGTGAAAACGGCGAACAGAAACAACGCAAAAGTAGAAATGCAACACCTTGAAAATGACGGAGAAAGTGACAGCGACAAAACGCACGCACCGCCTTTAACCAATAATAATTATGTTCGTGCGAATTAGCTAAATAATATTTGCCTAAAGTATTTTAGGCTCTACCTATTGATGTCTATTGTTGTAGTTTGGCTGAAATTTAGTGCATAAAACAAAAGCACAAATGTGTTTACGTTATTGGCGCAACAAGACACAAAATTGCATAAACTGTATAACTTCTTAATAATCTGTTTTTTTTAGTTACATGCACTCATATACTTCAAATTAGCGAATAACTGTACTGTCTGTCTCCCTGTGGCTTATGATGTTTAGGCCTGCGTGCGATTCGCCACGCAGTTGTTCGTAGTTGGCAATTCGTATAAGACTGTATAGGCCTCTAATTAAATGCGTCCGCATTTAATTGCAGCTTGCATTTTTAATTTACCGATGCACTCGTAAACCGCTGCGTTTTTTGTCATTTTGTGCGCTTCGGCAAACGTTGCTGGGTGCTGACCTAACCGGCTTAAGCGCGAACTCATTATTATAATGATCCAATTGCATATCTACAACTATTTCGATTCTTATAGATTTGGTGTACGACGTTGAACATGCTGTACAACACGCTGTACACTGAACATGTGCAACAAATCAAAGCAAGTGGAGTTTGAATCTAACTTTGCGCCTACAGACCCAGTGTGGTCGGTCGATCACGCAAAATCGGAACAGTCTAACATTTAGCGAAATCCCCGTTCAACTCAGCTGTACTTAGCTATTTGTTGAAAAAAAACAAATTTACTCCTCGCTCAGTCCACCAAAGTCTTAGGCCTAATGCATTTTACGAGTTTTCGATTTCATCCGTCATTTTCAACATCAGCATGTTTTGCGACTTTGTACCGAAAGGTTTATTTAGTTTTCAACGTTCACGGATTACTTAAAACACAAAATGTACTTTTTGAAGCTTCTGAACGCCTCAGCGGTATTGAGCTGATATCCTACAGAAATAGCCGATATGTTTGGACGTTAGCGAAGTTGCGAAATTGCAAATGTATAGGCCACTCGTATTAATACTGTTTCGACTTTTGAGTAAAGTCTTAAAAACATTTTCATGCAACGTGGCGTATTGCGTATGTCATATGGTCATTAGAATTTTGTATTTTAAGCCTATGCAGTATTACACGTTGTATTAGCATTCGGCTATCTATTATGCCTATTTTCTACTGTTTTGAATATCTGAGTACTGCCGCTGCCGTCTAATACTGTTGTAGAAGGCGCCATACAATTTTTTTATCATGACTGTACTAACATCTACTGGGCGCAAGTAGTCTGTTTACTTGCATCAACGCGCTTGTCGCTTTCATCCTGGCGCGAATCATTGTAAAGGATCAAAGCACATACGAGTACAGCGGCCATTGGCTACTGGCCATCGCTCGATTGCAGATGCTGCAGCCTACGGTCGATTGAAAACACCGGCAATTAGCACGTCATCATTGCACGTCGTCACTGCCGGATTCGATCCAGTTTAATGGATTTAATTCGAATCAACACGTCCGGTGACGCTTCGGTATAGTCCAGTATCATCATTCACCGTACAGTACGAGACTGCTGACGGCTGGCAGCGTGCGTCGTGTACAAGCGGAAACCACGAATTAGGTTTAGATGAAATGGAAAACCGCGCGTGCGCCGTACGCATTGGCCTAGAACGATGACGATGATCAACGAAACAACGAATATTATAGACGGGATTTGTCCGCCATCCGCTTGTTAATTTTTACCACCATGCAGCGCGAGGATCAGGATCGATGTCGTCTTTGTGTTCTGTGTGCGTGCGTGTGAGCACAGAATAACTGGACCTAAATTTGCTTCTTTGGACAGTTTTTCGGTATGACGTATCGTTTAGCCACAACGCCTACCGTACGTTAGCCTATAGAACAACAGACAGTCGTGTCATAAGCGCAATCGTTAGTACGATCGGCAAAAAGCGACAACGCTTTGAACTCGCCACGCACTGCATGAAAAATGCCAGTAGCGTTGGAATTTGTGCAGTTTTCAGCAGAAATGATTTTGAAATGCGTTAAAATCGTACCAAATTCAACGGCATTTGGCCAACGTTTTGCTTCGACACCCTTCAGAAACAAAGGTGTGAAACTCAATTAAAAGAAAAGTTTCGGAATTTATATTATAATAAACGTTATTGCTTTAAAGCAGTTGTACAGTAAGCGAAACTTTCGTTCTGTTGTCGCTACGAATACTTGCTCGTTGATGGATCATCTGACTTTTTAGCAACCATATTTAATAATTTATTCTACCGAGTGGCGAAAAAATGGTAGGCCTACCACGAAATCTGACACTTTTGGAAATGATTATTTCCAATTATTGCATTGCTTTAACAGCATTATTATAACCATCTTCTCTGCAATAATCCTGACTAATCGTTTCCAAAACTATCTGATTGCTCGATCCAATTAACGCATGTATGCTTCGTGTTTTATGGACCACCCTGTATATAGAAGCACGTCATGCCTTGTTGTCCTATTGCACAGCTTTATATTTTTTTATCAACTATTGTTTTATGAACGAATAAATGACGATAACGACGACGACGACGAAGATGATGATGAAACGGGTTAACTTGCTAACTTACCGTGGCTGCTGCAGCGAGAAAGCCAATAGATGCATGCAGAGTTGCAGGCTGCAGCGACTCGTGACGATCACACACTGCCCAAGTCCAATCGGCTCTGGCCCGCACCGCTGCAACGCAGGCTGCATGTAGGCCTACCTACAGTGGTTAAAAGGCCGACTCGAAATTCGAATGCCTTGCGGCGGATGGTTTGCCGTCGTGACGCTGCCGCCTGGGGCACCCCACTGGCCTCAGAGCTTATGCTCTGTGGTTAGAAATGTAGTCCTAAAAAGAAATAGAACTCAGCACAAGAAAGTAGGCGACGGGGCTCGCGACAGTTAGTCTAAGTGCTGTCAACTGTTATTGCGATACGCTTGCAGACAGACTGCGGGGACAGACCGAGAGCAAACGCAGAGATGAGACACTGGTTATTGTCATAAGGGTCGCTTATAACTTGCAGCGTCGGCGTCGCGAGGCAATAGTGGGACGATTCGTTTTTACGCGCGATAGCCTACGGTATGCTAAGCGCGTCTTAACCGTCCGCCTGTGTCTGTGTGCAGTGTGTGTCTGTCACACTCTGCAATTGTATAGGCTTATCAAAAAGACGCGAGCCAGGCTGACTAAATTTTCATTCTCAGCTGCGGCAAAAAAATCTATTTTCAGGATCGGGTCCGTAAAGTTTTTAAAATTCAAAATTCAAAAGGGCTCATGCTCTCGGGAGTGCTAAATAGAAAGCGGTACGAAAAATTGGCGATTTTAAACCAATAAGTCGCCATATCTCAGAAACGGTGCGATCGATCGAGCCAAGGTAGGGCCTAAATTACTACTAGAAAGTCCCTTAAGCCCTTTTGATTGACCACAAGAGCTTCGATTTCGACGATTTATCATTTTATGGGTCATATGCTCGGGTTTAGTTAGGCCTATTTTTCCGACTTTCGTCATTCGTCCATCCCCCTAAACGTTTTCCCGTCGCTTCACTTACTTATTTTTCGTAGGCGGAAGTAGTACTATATATTTCAGTGATTACAGGTTAGTAGTTTATAGTTTTCTGACAGGTATTTTGTAGCGCTTAATTATAATTGCTGTGGTTGTTGTGTGGTTTTTCTAGGTCTTGACCATTCCTTTATAATGTGCGCATCTTTTGGGGGTAAAGATTGATATAGTGGCGCTGAAATAACCACTTTTGTGAGACTAATCAAACAGGTGACACTTTGTTTTGATGTTGATTGAACTTTACTGACAACAAATTACAGAAGAAAATTAAATAAGCAGGTGCTGATGAGAGACATATGAAGATGTAGAGTACGCTTCACTTTAGCCAAGAGCAATGATATCTTTTCATCTGCTGTAAAGTAGTTTTCAGCATTAGGACTGTGCAATTTGCGTAAGTGATTACTGATACGAACTGGCTACAGTTCCGTCAAGACGGAACTCTAGAAAAAAGTTAGAGTTCCATGAACGTAAATAAATAAGTAAGGAATTTACGCTAACGCAGCAGACTCGGACAATGTTTATATAAAGTCTGTAGCTGTAGCCTAGTGCGTAAGCTATCGACTTCGTGTTTTGTAGGTTGTAGGTTCGAATTGACTTTTCGGAAGACCATATTTCGGCCCATAGGGGCCCCTAGGGTGTGCTGCACCTTGAAATTTTATGTGTTACAGGATGACTAAGGCTTGCTAGTGCACAACTAACCCGCATGGGACGAGGGTTTTCCCGTTCATTTTTTTTACAAAGGGGGTCAAATATTGGCTTAAAATGTAGAGTATGAGCTGCTGCAAGGAAAAACGTTTAAAATTTGGTGCGATTTAGGACACCTTTCGACTTTCACTGCGAATATCTCTGGAATTAATGGAGCTATCGACAAGCTGAAAATGGCATTATCAAACATGTTCCCTCCCGCGTTGAACAAAAAAATTGTTGAACTTTGGTCAATCATCAACGATGGTTAGCACGTGGATGTTTACCCACTGTAAATCGACAATGTGCATTTTGTGTTTGCTAACGTATTTGAGTTCGGGCCACGTGACTTTGCTACGAGGGGAATTTTAACCCCCCAAACTTTCTAGTTTATTTTTTTTATTCACCACAAGATCTTCGAGCTTCGGTGGTCGATTGCGGCAAAACTTTCACGCATGATATGAAGTCTGTTCAGTTAAATTATAATCCTGGTCCAAAATTTTGGGGGCTTTTTTCAAAAACATGCATAATTAGGTGCATTTCAGACGACTTTGAACTTCGGTGGTGAATGTTTTCAGAACGGATGAATATATTTGTAATCAGACAAGTACATGGTCGACTGCAATTTGTTCTGTGTTTGGCAACAAAGTCGTGTGAACTTTGGTCCAGTAATTACAGACACCTAAAGGTCAAATCATACCCACCCAACTCGTCAGCTTTTTCGGAAGACCATATTTTGGCTTCCAAGAGGTGCTATGCCTTCATATTTTTTACATGCGATAAAGAAAGACAAAGCTTGCTAGCGCACACCCCAACAGTGACAGGTGTCCCCTAATTGGACGGTCTGGAGCACAACACTGGGGGCTGTGCCCTCTGGTCTGGGTCTAAAACCGCCACTGCTAATATCTCTGGAATGAATAGAGATATCTATAAGCGAAATATGGTATTATCAACTACGATCTATTCTTTGGTAAACAAAAAATGGTGAATTTTGGTCCACTAACACCATAGATTACATGGCTAATGTTTACCCACTCTAGGCCGACAATGCATGTTTTACGTATGCTGATGCATATGACTTCAGGCCACGTGAGGAGGGGAATTTTAACCCTTGCCTTAAATTTTTCCCCAATCAGACAGTTACAGTACTAGGCGGACTCACGTTGGGTTCTGGCCCAAATTTCTAGTTTTTTTTACTTTTTTGGGGAGAGGGTGTTGCTTTCCCTGGACCCCACTTTGTTCTATAGTGAAAGTATTAATCACTAGTGATGTCAAGACGTTAATTGCTAAAATTTTTGCTGTTAATTTCTGCATTAGTATTTTTAATGGTAGGTGCTGTTATCAGTTTGGCCCAGTCAGACACAAATTCTAATATCAGTCTGGCCCATGCTGGATAAAATCTCATTTATCAGTCTTACTCATTTCAATTACCGTTTGTCATTAGGCATTTAATTGTTGCTGTCTTAGTGTGATAACTCATGAACTACTGTACTTGGCTTAAAATTTTACGTGAACATGTACTTTGACAGCTGCAAGAACCGAACTCAATATCAAGGTCAAAGTTATTTTTTCACCAATGGACCCAAAATTAACCAAATTGTTTTTGTTGAATATGAAACAGTGTTCGCACACCTCCTGGAAACTCCTGCATTTTTTTCTTGAAAAATTCTGGGACCTAAAAAGTTCTGGAAAATCACTTTGGTCCTGGAAAGTCTTGGAAAAATATCCTTGAAAATCACACATTTTTTATAGGCTCAAATGGAAAACAAGTATATCACCCAGTTTGTGTTGACTGTTGCTTACTTAAATACTGCATACATCAGTTAAAAAATGTTTCTGCTCGCTTTGCTTGTTTAAATACTTACTTTTTTCGTTACATTAAAACATTCTTGGGCTACAAAAAGGTCCTGGAAAAATTGTCATGGTGGTCCTGGAAAGTCCTGGAAAAGTTTAGGATTTTTTGTCAGTAAAAGAGTGAAAAATGTGGTTGATAATGTCATTTTCTGCTGGTTGATTGCTTGATTATTTCAGAGATATTCACAATCAAGTTTAGAGTTGGCCAAAATCAAAAACACTCAAGAACGGCTGCACTTTGCTTGATGACATGTAGAATGAACATGTACCTCGACAACTCTAGGAGTCTGTTGCATATCAAGGTCAAAGGTCAAGGTCACATAGGTTGTTTGTGCTTTGTGTGCATGCTATGGCGGCTATCACGAACAGTACTTAGCCTTGAGCAAGGCCTGGCAGTCTTGTTTTTTTGCGCGCAACAGCAGAATGCTTCTCGCATCTCAGCCATCGTCTAGGCGTCTGTTCTTCTGTCTGTCTGTCTGTCTGTCACACTCGTGATCTCTATCAAAACGGTGCAAGCTAAAATCACGAAATCTTCGCTGTGGCTGCCCCAAGGACTCTAGTTTATCGTGACAAAATTTTGTGCCCGTTGGTGCAGGGGATCCCCTTGAACAAGGGCGTCAAACAGGGGTACCCCCCTAAAAAGGTGTTATTTTGCTGTTATTGGCTCGTATAGTGTGAAAACGGTTGCAGATAGGTACAAACATGCACTGGTGACAGGCTTTTTAGATTTATCAACTTTGATGACCTTGAACGACCTTGAACCCCCCAAAACGGTTTTTAGTGAATTTTTCGCAATTATTGGATGCAGCACACATTTCAACACTGAATTGTGACGAAATGGCTGGAGATAGACCAAGACAACTTGCGTATGAAATCTTCAGCATTTAACGTAGATTTTAGCAGTCCAAGTCCCGACCTCCTAGTTTCAAGGAGGCCGACCCAGGCAGGCGTCAAAGATAGCTACGTCCCTAAAAATGGTTTTTGCCGCAATTATCTTGTGTAGCGTGAAAACGGTTGCAGATAGGCACAGACATCCTGCATATTATAACAAGCGCTGGTGACGGGCTTTTTAGATTTGTCAACATCGATGACCGTAAATGTCCTTGAACCCACTTTTTTCGCAATTTTTGGCTGCAGTGCACATTTCAACACTGAATTGCAACGAAATGGTTGGAGATAAATCAAGACAACCTAAATATGAAATTTTCAGCATTAAATGTAGATTTTTAGCAGTTCAAGTCCCGACCCCCTAGGTTCAAGGACGCCGGTGTAGGTGGGCGTCGAAGACAGCTGCCCCCCTAAAAGTGGTTATTTTACTGCAATTATCTTGTGTAGCGTGAACACAGTTGCACATAGGCGGAGACATGCTGTTTATCATAACAAGCAATAGTGACAAGCTTTTTACTGGTGTGAACATCGATGACCTTGAATGACCTTGAACTTCTAAAATAGGGGTTTTAGTATTTTTGTTGCAATTTTTGGCTGCAGAGTAGATTTCAAGAGTGAATTGCATCGAAATGGATAGGGATGGTTCAAGACAATGTGCGAATAGGAACTGCTAAGGCTGTCGCGCGTCTCATGAGCTTTGCTCAAATTACTTGATGTCTTTGGTCGCTGTTATCTTCATTTGTTACTTAACTGACAACGCTTAAGATTTTATTATTTGGATCATTTTTTATACGTTTTTTATACGTCATCATAACATGATTTCTTACTTATGTTCTTGTACTTTTACACAAATAATGAAACAATGACATCTCAGCAGAATTTTGTGCCTTTGGACTGCTTCTACTTTAGGAATAGCTAACAAATACTGGGTCTTGTTTATGTCGTGTCAAACAAACACCAGATTTTATTGCTTTGCACACTTTACAGATAAATGCCATATATAATGGAAAATGCTGGTCTAAATTAATGCCAGGTTTCACAATGCAGTTATTAAAAGAACGCTGGGATGGCTTGGCTTTTAATAGAAGTTTTTTTTGGATAATCTGGCCCACCAGTGTAATTACCTCTGGTGCTCAGCATACCTTGCTACTAGTACGTATGTTTTCAATAGCTGTGTGACTATGAGCATGCTAGGCCTTTGTTTAGTCACTGCTGATACGTGTGTAGTGTTGGGTTAGTAATAGTTACTGTCTGCAGTAGTGATGATAGTATTATTTTCAGCATGGTCACTAAGTTTTTTTCTTTGTCTGTGACCACAATAACTCTTGAACCGCTGCACTAAGCTTGATGAAATTTTGCACGAACATGTACCTTGACAAACTCTACAAGAAATTTGAGCTAATGATCACGGGACGCGTGAAAGCCTATAGCAGTTCCTGCCCGCAGGCAGTCACCCATCGCAGTACTAACTGGGCCCGGCGTAGAGTAACTTCGTTTCAGCCGAAACGCGTTACCAACTACGCCACATCACCAACGGCAGTACCGTGGCGCCACCTTGTGAATGATTTTGTGTTGCAGCTCGAAATCACCAAAAAATCCATTAAACCTCTTATTTTGGCGTTCAAGGTCATTCAAGGTCATTGAATTCGGCGCCAATCAAAAGCCAGTATACGATTTCCTATTAGTGATTAATAGTAACCTAGGCCTTATCTCGCACCGTTACTGAGATACAGTAAGTTATTGGCCAAAAATCGCAAATTTTGCCCACCCCCCTCTCATTTAGCGCCCTCGTTCGGGGTGACCCTTTTCGAATTTATGGAAAAGCTTTACGGTTCCTGAAACTAGAATCTTCTGGGCAGCCGACGGTGAAGATTTGGTGATCCTAGCTTGGACCGTTTTTGCCTGATATACCCGTGTGACAGACAGATGGATGGACAGAATTGCGATGGCTAAGACGTGCTAAACCCTATTCAGTTTTACAGTCATAGATCAGAGATCAAGGTCACAGGACCTGATTTTCGGATTTTTTACTGTTGTGGGATAGGGCAAAACGTTTATTACCAGGATTACAGAAAAAGTTACGGACGGATTTGTCTGAATTTTTTTTTGGGGGGGAGGGAGGCGGTTACATTTGGCAATATCTTTTTTAGACATAGTCCACCAGGCATAACTCTCTCTTGAGACACAATCCTTGGGGTAGGTGTGAAATGGACAAAAAATCAGCTTTAGTGAGACAGTCCCGTAAACATATTATTCCTCACTCCTGAATTCACAACATGTTGCACAAGCTTGACCAGTAGGCAGTACTTAGGTTATTTGTGAGCTACTGTGTTTACATGTTGTCTGTGTAGTGCAGCGCTCGTGGTGCTTGTTTGCACATGTACAACAAACTAAAAATAACTTTATAGACATTACAGTAATCACGGTCTTTTTGCGATACATGCAAACCTCTGCAGCAGATACAAATTCTCTGCACGTTTGCACACTGCACAGAGTTCCAGAGAACTTTTACTTTATTCCACTGACAGCTAGAGGCTTTCATATACTACGGTTCAACAGACTTAAGTTTTATGGTAGTCTCTATAGTTTTATTTTGTTTCGTTGCACGCGTGCATGCTCCTTTTGTTTGCTGTTTGTTGCTGTTGGTTATGGTTACACGGGGAGATCTGATGACCTTACGCTGACGTTGCTCTGGTTTGTGACACCGGCAGTGAGTGCATTACATCAGGTGTCCTCAATAACTTCCCTGCTAAAGTCACATCGGCCAACCATCACGTGTTTCACATTCCCCGCGTAGTTGTCCGTTTAGTGTTGCCCTAGTAGTTAATAACCGTGCCGCCGTCGCTTATCCTGCACGTCGTGGTTAGTTGTGTATAGCGTGATTTACGTCTTGTGTCACGGTGACGTCATCGCTGCTGTATGTCAAATGTTCCGCCACTGACCTGGGAGCTTTAACTGATTGCGTTCAGCTGATCTTGATCTGATGCACAGCACCGCACAGCTCAGTCTGCTTAGAGGATAATTTATTATTTTCATTTTTTTGGCCAACCGTTAGGTCGAGCTTTGGGTACGATGTGTTCTCTGTTTGTCTGTCTGTCGTCTGTAACGCATGTATTGTGGCTAAACCGTGCGTCGTAGGGGGTTGGCGATAGTACTGCTGGATAGGGCAATGACGAGCTTCTATAGGCTATATCGTTTCTATTCGTAAGGGGGGGATTGACCGCAATTTAGAATGCAAAGTTTCTGCCTGCAGCCATGAATCATGAATCATGAATCGTGCGCCCGAATAACCGTATCGTATCCTAGCGTTGATTGTAGCATTTAATATAGCAGCGTTACCATAGCGTGTATGGGACTGTAGTCACTCTGGGAAATCGCTTTCTTTTCACCACAGCTGGGCTTATTGTTAATTTATTTTTAAAATTTTGTCCAAAGTTTTATGCACTTTTGTAATGAATATTATAGAACGGTAGTAGGGTTCGACTGCACAGATCAGGTCGTCTGGTCGTATTTAGTTCCAGTCTCCATGACATGTTAGCTCACTGTGACGTTGTTAAGGTACCTGCAGCATGATATTGTATAGATGTGTAATTCGTGTATACTGGTTGCTAGGCATTGTTTTGTTGATGTGTATGAGGACAGCACACAACAGATAGTAATGCTATCCTAGTAACTCACAATTATTGCAGTTCGTTTAGTCAGTGGCTGAACTGAGACCGCCTGACCCCTCCGTGTGCTGCCGGGTGGTCTACTGCTCACTCACTGCTAATGTCTCTCTCTCTGTGTGTATGTATTAACGTTTTCCAGGTGAATATGGCACTTGTGTTTACGTTTTCAGATGTTGAAGAGCAGCAACAGTTACATCAGTTGATTGACCGGTCAACAACATGTCTAAGCGTGACAGGCTTTCGACAGCACCGTTATTGGTTAAGTGAAAGTCTGAAGCATCGGTTCTAAGCCGCAGTTGTGTCATTGATAACTGCGTGAATTGCCGTTTTATGAAGCTTTATAAACATCATTGAGCATCTTTACTGCATCTCAAACACAACTGGTTGGTGCGATGTTATCAAGATAACGTGATTAGACGTTTTACCTTTGGACACCTGGACGCTGGTTTAAGTAGAAGTATAGAGTGAAATTACTGTACAAGCCAGGTTGCATGGTCGTCATAGGGGCCGTCGTGCCCCGTTAACTACATAAAAAGGCACGTGTCTGAACTCTGAAGCAGAGCGGCAGCTAGGACGCATGGCTAGGAGGTCGGACAGTGACGTTCTGACGGACACCGACAGCTACCAGACTGCTGATGAAGAGGATCAACCTGGACTGGATGAGGCTGACGTCGATGCACTGCAAGGTGCTACTCCACACACGTCTGTGCCACCAAAGCATGCAGACCGTGACCGACATTCAGACAGCTCGGGTGGGGAGTCGGAGTTCTCGTCTTCGTCGTCGGCGGACGAGGACGACAGAAACATCGATGACAGGCTTACAGCACCACAAGGTGAATTGGAGAAGCGCAGGGAGAGCTACCAGTTTGCTGTCTCCAAGTCCGGCGGCCTGATACCGGACGACGAAGACGCCGTGTGTGATCTGGACCCGGAGGAATTCCACCATGAGCGCAGCTGTGATGAGGACGCCAGCAGCCAGTCTGAGGACGATGATGACGTGCCCTGTGATCTTGACCCGAGAGAGTTCAGCCACCCCTCTTCCGTGCAGCCAGCGGTGATGTTGAGTTCAGAGCTCGATGTCACCAGCACCACTGTGGTGGAAGGTGGTAGAGCAGTGAGTGATGATGAGAAGACTCGATCTGAAGTGTCTGAAGAGGATCCGTTCACCGGGCCGTTGGAGGCGTTAAATCTCTCCTACGAAAACCACCCTGGTGAAGTGTGTGTTACTGAGCGACACGAAAGCATCGTTGAAGGCAACCTGTTGCCAACCATCATTATTCACTCACCAACAGAGAAAACCTTGGCAACTGATCGCGGCGAGTGTATTATGCATCGGAGTGCTGTGCGGTCCATACTAGATTTCTCGCGTATTCCTCAGCAGTCGCCATTATCGATGGCTGTTGGAAATGTTCAGATGCCAACTGATCATGAGTCGGGTTCATTTCTGTCTAGAGACAGTTCAGAGGATGGTGAACAAGTTTTCACAAGACATTCAGATTTTGGGAAGGACGAGGAACAGTTACCAATTGTTGAAGCGGTGGTTTGCGAAACGACTGAGTTGATACGTGCGAAGTTGATCGAAGCTGCATATGCGTGGGAGGATCCGTACACTTATTATGAAAACTATGAAGCAAACCTGTCCTCATCACCAGAAAAAATGGTCAATTTCTCACTCGAAGAGATCCACTTCTCACTAGAAGATACTGTTCCACTTCCCGACTATGCTTCGACTAGTTCATCATCAGATTCTAGCTCTGAAGCTGAAGATGATGTTGCAGATGACAGTGACATGCCTGTCTGTCGTACTGACCGATCACCAACGCCCGACTATAATACACTGTCTCCAATATCCGAACAAGATCAGGAATTTCGTTTCGATGTCGATGGTCCTTCGAAGCCAGAATTGCAGACAGAAGTCTACAAATTCACAGAAGAAATCAACACTGTGGATGACATTGGTGACTACAGAACTAATCAGCCATTGTCATTTGAACGACAAGGATCACAGAGATTTGCTAAACCATCTCAGCATAACGTGGTCACTTCTGAACCTGTAATTACGGAACTGGTTGATGAAGACATGACTGCAGAATATCAGCCGAGGGATGTTGACACTTCTAACACACTTGAGCTGATGACATGCTCTGCTGAATTAGTACAGCAGGGCAGAGGTTCATTCAGTGTACCAGAGCAGCAGTACAGGACTGGGATGGAATCTGTGCCAGTGATGTTACCAGCAGCTGATAAGCGTGCGTCTGAGACAAACGTACTGTCTACGGATCAGCCAACTCGCATAGAGACTCTTGGATGCAGAAAACGCACTGCTGACCGGTCTGTTCTCATGCCATATTTTTCTGTTGTACATTATATACATTACACATATATACACTGCATCCCAAAATTAGTGACACCCTTAGCTTCAATCACGCTTAATTCAGTTTGTTGTTGATGGATTTTAACAAAATACACTGCACTATTGTAGCATTATTGACCGTCACACTTATTGTGACGTTTGCACCTTACCGTGTGTATTCAGTGTAATGTCATTATCACGTCAGAGTTTGTTTACATTAGGGTTATGTTCAATACGTTGCTATTAACAGGGCGATCACGCTGTGGTTTACCCACTTAAGACTAAAAGCTTGCATCAAGGCCAAAGGTGGACACTTTTAGCGCAAACTTTAAAGACTAGTTCAGAATGATTGTCTCCATAAGTGTTTTACATTCTGTAAAAATTTGCCAGGTATTAACGATTTTACACCAACTTATCTGTAGGGGTGTCGCTAATTTTTTGATGCGGTGTATGTATGATGTTAGTAGTTTATTCTTCTATGCCTATAAGTGATAGTGAGAACTTCGGTGATTACTTTGTTGCCAAAATTTTTGCTGAATATGCTGGTTGAACAATTATGAAAATGGTCAGTATTTGGTGAAAAAATATGGACACAAGTATTTTTGCTGGATTTTTTGACTGGTTTAGATATGCTTCTGTGTCTATATCTCCAGAATAGATGTCTGTCTTCAGCACATGGAACATTGTGGCTGAAACTTATAGTGTGTAACGTTGCCAAGTATTATCAAGTTATCTCAGCAATATTATAAATTATACATCATAATATTACAGCTGTGAAAATGAACGACTGATTGGTCAATTAATTGTTAAAATCTGTTTGATTAACATTTTGAAATTGATTAAAATTCAAGCATTTTTAACATTTTCAATTAATTAAAATCTAAGCCTTAGTTTGTGAAAATTTTGTGGGTTTTGTGGTCTTCCTGATTGACTACAAAGATTGTTAAATCAGTAAATGTAAGTATTTATGGAGATGAACTGATTAAAATTTTTTATCAATACCAGTCCTACATAATACAAAAGTTCAAGTTCATGTGAGTAAATCTAATTTTTGTGTTGATGTGTAGACGTGTTCGCCTTCAAAGGAAGCATACGTCAAGAAGTTCAGGAGGTCAAACTAAGCTTCCAGCTGCGCCCGGTAGGCAACATTAATATTTATATCCGTACAGGGTGGGCCAAAAAAACTGGACCTGTTTGAGCATTGATAACTCAGCGATGGTTACCCATAGAAAGGCGTGTGATATGTCAAAAGTTTTAGAGTGTTGTAGGCAAAAAGGGCCGAACTTGCATAGCAAATCATTTAAATATTTTTTGCCTAATTTGCCTGAAACTTTATTACCCCTGAAATTAGGCATTTGCCTGCACTCCCATGTGCCTGAGTTCATTGAACTCAAAAACTCACTGCCAAAAAGTCTAGATTTAGATTCTGTGAATTAACCAGTGTGGGGGCATTGCAACAGATAGCATTGTAACAAAATTTCAGTAACTGACCAGGTAAAACGTGTGCTAATCGAATGCTGGGCTCAGCTGATCCTGAACACATTGACTCCAGCGATCGATCAGCTGCCTAAAAGGACTGATGACGATTATGAATGCAAAAGCTGGGCAACTGTCTATGTCGAATTTCATCTAAACTCAACGTATGTGTTAATGATTGTTGATATTTTACTGTATGCTGAATGAAAATCAACTTAAATTCATGCATTACTGCCAATTTAGCATGATTTTACAGGTGGGACAGATTTGTGTAAATCAGGCAAAGTATATTTAAATGCTGAGACATGCAAGTTGTACACTTCTTTTGTACACAATTTGGAAACTTTTGGCATATTACGCACCTTTCCATCAATAAAGATCGCTAAGTTATAAAAGCTCAAGTGTCCATGTTAAATCCATGTGTTACAGTCAAATTTGGCAGAATTTCGGGGTGACGAATATTTATGCAAATTAGGCAAAGAATATTTAAATGCTTCACTATGCAAATTTGTCATTTATTCTTTACAACATTCTGAAACTTTTGACACGTCTTTCTACCACTAACCATCATTGAGTTATCAACGCTCAAACAGGTCTGGTTTTTTTGGCCCACCCTGTATATACATATCTTTATAATATGATCGACATATATCAGCCCCGATATGTCGCTTGTGAACTATCTAATAAGGCTCAGCATTGGGCTGATACCATATAACAGCAGGCTGGTTTGGTTGCATAGCTGAATATGTACCTGTGTTTAAGTCATGCAGATTTTGCTGTCGTTAGTAATTACTGTGTGTAAATTGAGTAATTATAATTGTGTCATGTGCAATTGCATTGATGCTCAAGTTACATACACTGAACTCCATTCCTGTAAATTCTGTTGTGTTTTGTCTGTCAAATTTTGGTGGCATTTTTCTTCAAAGCTATCATGTCATTAAATTGAGCTTATTGGGTGGGTGGTTACTTAGCAACACTTTTTACATAATGCTTTTTGAGGCTATTATGGACTAGGTTGATAAAAATTTTCTGTGTTATGTAATATGCTTAGGGACAGTAAAAAATCGCAACAAAAATGGCAAAAAAACATGGCAAACTTTGGTGAAAATGGCAAAAATCGCGGCAAAATCATGGCATCAAGTCATGGGCCCGAAGACCATTATAGAGTCTATGAAAACTCAGCATCTAACATTGACGACCATCGATACATGCATAGGAAGGTTTTTTCTCGGAAATTTTGTCGCTGCAGAGCATTAAAGTACATATTTTTATGATGACGTCACGCTCACATATTAAGCTAGAAAGTAACAAAGCACACGGACTTTGGTAGCAAAGGCAAGACTAAATATTCTTGTGTTAAAATCATACGATAAACTTAAGTGTGCTGATTAAAAACAAAACGTTCTTGTAAAAAATGCAAAAAATCTTGGCATTTTGGCTAAAAACACGGCAAACCACAGCATTTTGGCAAAATCACGGTATTTGATGAAAATCATGGTTTCCGTGATTTCCGTGTTGCCGTGATTTTCTATTGTCCCTAAATATGCTTGACAGCAGTCATAACTTTGTAAGCTAAAAGTAAAGAAAACCGCCTTCTAGGCATGACCTCTTACAAGCAAGTTGCATGCCATTCTTAGCAGCCATTTAGCACTGCACAAGTGCACATGATGGAACTAACTGCCGTCGAGATTGTGTTTGTGACTTTGCTGTTAAATTGGTGCAGAATACACCAACGAGCTTGTCAGTGTTGTGCTACGCAAGGGTCCGAATGGATTTGGAATGACAATGCATGGATCTGACCCTGCGTCTATTCAGTACGTGCAAGAAAGTAAGCTGACCGTGTCTGCCAGTTTTTTTTATTTTTTCATCTAGCCTCTGAAGTTTTGCATGTGTGATATTTGATAACAATCTAAGGTGAAACGAAGCAGCTAGATGTGACATCATTTAAGAACAAGGAATTTAAGATAATGCTCACGAGGTGTGCAAAAGCAGTTCTGGTTCAGTAACTTAGCTGAAAATTGGGGTGTTCACGCTAAGTTAATATACAAATACCAAATTCTCTATCTGTATCGCATAACGGTAGTTCCATGGCGCCACCTTGTGAATCATATAGACTTGTGTCGCGGCCCAAAATCGGCAGAAAAACCCATAAAACCCCCTGTTTTGGCGTTCAAGGTCATCCAATGCATTTTGATAGTTAACAGTATATGTCCGTATAAATATAATCAGCGAGCTGTTTAGACTGGTAGAAAAAAGTCAAACAGTTTAAGGTCTACGCACTTTTTGAATGACCCTCGTTGGTGTTGGTGGTTTTTTTATGGGTAATATATTGAATATAAGCTTGATGAACTTAGTTATAAATATTCAGATGTTGACTGCCTTTGTGTTTAAACCGCTTTTGTTGTATGAAATTTTAAACTAGTTTTTGTTGTTATATATAGATGGTGTTGCAAAGAAAGGTGGTGTACGTGTTGATGATAAAATCTTTAAGGTAACTAGAAATACATTCTGCGGAATGAGGTATCTGTCCCATTGCCATGCTGTATAGCCTAGCAGCTGCATTTCTTTTGCGGGAGCCAAGTTATAGTCAATTTTGTCCCAAAATTCGTTGCCATGGCAATGGGGTCCGCAGGGGAGAAATTAAAATGACACCATCGGATAGTCTAGGCTCAAAAATAGGGGATAGGTGCAAACAGCACGCAATTATCTTTTACAGGGACCGAGTTATGCCGCTTTGAAGTTTCCATAGGCCATAATGCAAATTTTTAAAAATTAGGGTAAAATAGGGGAAGGAGTTAATCACATTTTTATCCCAAACAAACTCGATCTTACTTTTCGGGCCTCAAATCACTGTGCAAAATTTCATCGAAATCGAATCAAAATTGCGGTCTTAGGAGTGTCTACAGACAGACTGACAGAATGACAGACAGATGCAAGTGATTTTATAATCTTTGTCCCGTGCAGATAAAAATGTTATAGAAATACTTTAGCGTGCACGCAGTTTTCAGTAACTGGTAAATTTTTTCACAATTTTTTTTTGCATTTGGGTAATCGTTAAGTTTGGCACCTTCCCATATACATACATTTTGAAATTATTTTGGCATAAAAGATGTTAATGGAATAGTTTTTGCAGTTTATTGAAATGAACTACGGACTAATAAGGAGAATTAGTGCAGTTTTAAGTTTACTGGCACTTGCAGAACGTCAGTGGTTTTATTGATTATTTTTGTACTATTTGATGGTAGTTTTCAGTGAATGGATATATATCTCTGTTACTATTACTCACTGTTGTAGAGCAGAATAGTTTATCCTATGCTGACATGCCATTAAGAAACTGTTCACTATGCTAGTTAATGTACAACTGCTTGGTTACTGTGGGTGTGGGCAGCAGTTGCTTTAATATACAGGGTGGTCCAAAAAAACTGCACAAAGTTAATGACACCATAATTTTGCAACCGTACGTCATAGAGTCATGTGGTTTTCAGCAAAATGTTCGAAAGAAATTTCTTACGTGACTAAAGTCAATATTTGAATACATCAGTTAAATATTCTTTGTTATTGTCGCTGGAAATTGAACTGTGCAAAAAAGTATTACCCTCGACACTGCGGTCCATAAAAAACATGCCAGTTTTATTTTTTGAATAGCTCCGTGAAACATTGGCCGATTTTAATAAATTTTGGCAGGCAA
>Ga0209367_1001158_pt1 | contig 31306 bp, 17 predicted proteins | sample WorMetLIZISLAND2_FD_187412 | JGI IMG/M metagenome (GOLD analysis project Ga0209367, IMG submission 187412) | Marine gutless worms symbiont microbial communities from Max Planck institute for Marine Microbiology, Germany - Olavius geniculatus... ...
GCTATTAGTAGGGATCACAACTATAAGCAGTTTGGTTTGATTTTTTCGACGATATAAAGAGTCTATTAAGTTACGTTGTTAAGCCGTCGATAGTACTGATTATCAATCATTTCTCAGTTTGCACAATATTCCGTGAAATTTGCCGCGGAATTTGCCTTTTTCTGCGGAATTTTGCAAATATCATAATTCCGCGGAAAAGGGCAAATTCCGTGGCTCAATTCAAAATTCCACGGCCCACGGAAAACTTTGGGCCTTAGTCATCATTTCAAGACAACCTGATCGGTCATTACATGTTTCAAAGAAAAACATTCGTTACTGTATGAAGGTCAGTATGTCAACACTGATCCAGAATACAACAGACCAAAAGATGTTGACAGATGAGCACACACACCCACTCACCATGGCAACGGTGTTAGCTTCATTTGACTGCGCATCGTAGTAAAGCTCACTTTGTTCTAACATCTCTATCAACGCCGCCCTTTCCTTCGTCTCCGTCTCTAGGTTAGTGACAAACGTGCGCACTTGCCGACACGACTCTGCTAAGTCATCCGCATACTCCACGCCCTGACTCCGATCTGTCAGACAACAATACAGATGAGGACTTTTTCCACTGATTAACAAGATTATGTTAGCACAGAACGAGTAACGAAAATTACAAAGTCAGAACGTGCAGACGAGATCTGCTATTCACCAACTTAGAACTGCTATTTCTGATATAACTGTAACAATGGGTACATATAAAAATAGGCCACTCAAATCTGCTCTGTGCAGACACACTCTCCTGTCAAGACACGTGACATGCCCACACTTGTGATTCTTCACTGTGGTGAAACTGTGTATGACTAAATGTGTGTATAATAAACCAATAGCAAAAAAATGGCAGCCATTTGCAAAATTTTGAATTTTAAAATTCTGAATCATGTAAACACACTGTCACTACTTTACAGTACATTACGATCAAACTTGTCACTTTTCAAGCCCAAATTAATGACATGTTGTGCAGACAGTTATCTAAAATCCATCAGAAACCTAAAACCTCTACCAACAATAGAGCTGCCGGAGGCAAACACAAAAACACAGATGCCATCTTATAATAGCAAAAAAACTTGCACAATAGCCTAAGATAAAATCCCCCAAAAAACTGTATCGCCACCAAAATCAACCACTTCCTCACTGAACCATTACCAGCCCCTCCAAACAACTGCTTCAATACCCACAAATAGCTTTTGAGTAATATAGTTGACAAAAGTCCAAAAAATAATGTTCCATCATTGCTTGCTAGTTGCTATCTCTGCTGAAAATCAGAAATGACAACGAACAAGTGAATAATGTTTTCCAGTGTCCAGCACAGGACCAGGCTCAGATGGAGACATGGCCAGCCAGACCTCCAAGTTTCAACCAATCTACGACCCCTGTGAAATTTCCTGGAGAAGATGGTGTTGTAGCTCTTAACGGAAGAGCATCTCAGAGCTATGGAGCGTCACCTGCCATATAGGATCCCACCTTAACCACAGCCAGATATACTAGTGCTCAATTTACCTATGATGGAGGGATGGAAGGCTGAGTTGGCCTAGGCAGCTGGTTACATACCGAGATGGTTTACATGGCCACAGGCAGTCACCCATCCAAGTACTAACCCAGACCGGCATAGAACAAATTTGTTGATCGAATGAAATGTGTTACCGCTACGCCACGCCACCAACAGATGATGGTGGTAACCCCTCTCACCAACCAGGAATCAGCAAGAGTAAATAATGCAATGGAAACCTTTGAGCTGGGACTTAAAAGTCTCGACATCTTCGACGTCGACTTCAGCACTGGAGAGCAAAAGTCTTTCCTCCTCTACAGCATCTTCAAGCTGAGCACAGCTCAGAATGCTCTGCATCAGCTTGTGTGGCTGTGTACACGCATACAAACACACTGTAACTGTCTGAAAGATAATACCTGAGTTCGTGTTTCCTCGAGAAGCAGGACTAACAATATAGTTAACACTTCCTCTTAGAATGAATACCAAGATAATCGCTAATATGAACAAAGGCTAACTTCCATGTTATCTTTCTTCTAAGAAACAACACTTGCGAATATCTACCAGATCAGAAAAAAGATAATCGGAAAAGGCAGCTAAGACTAAAGCTAATCCAAACATTACACAACTAGTACAGATTAACACCAGACAGCTACACTGCAAATGAATACTCATTTTCAGTTCACTTTTTAAATAAAATAAAGTTAATCGAAAAAGCTCTTAGCAGACATCAGATTAAGAAGAATAAATTGTACGTAAACTCAAGTGATGTATATCCAGTACACTCATTTCTGAATTTACAAATTATATGACCATGTCAATGACCACACTGCTATTGTGGCTGAGTCATTACATGTCAATCTCTATCACTTGCTGCCAGTCATAAATGACATATATCAACTATGACAACCACATACCGTGAAATCAGCAAGAAGGCGAGATTTCAGCGCAGACTTCACTTTTGTATTGTCTGCATATACAAACCCATCATTAAACTAAACCGTCAAGCATTCACAAGATTAAAGCTGAGCATGCTGGCTGCCATGGCATGCTGCTATATTTATAGCAACGACATAAGCATCAGCCGATAGCCATTGGCATAGCTAGCCCTGCCTAGCCACGGCAAGACCCTATGTCAAAGTAGTAAAGTATCTGAAAATCACTGATCATGTGACCTTTACTTATGACCTCTGACCTTGAAATGCAATAGGGTTCTTGTGAGTGTGGAGGTACACATTGATGCAAAAGTTCATCTAAGTGCAGCGATTCCTGAGTTATCATGGTAACAAAGAAAAAACCAAAAAAATACTTAGCGACGACGTTGAAAACAATACTGTAATTGCTACCCCAGAGAGTAGCCAGATAATCAACCTTGTGCATGTGGTTACAGCAACAAGAATCTATGTTATATCAATAACAATGCAGCAGGCAAAAGCTTCAATAAGAACAGCAATTCAAGATCAATATGTTGATATATTAATAGCATAACTCACTTAAAAGAGCCAGCAGTTCGCTCACAAACTGAGGATCATACACTCCTCTTTCACCCCATATCTTGAAAATTCGCTCAATGTTCGAGCGGATGGACGCATCCCTGAAACAGTCAAATTAAGACAAAAAATGACAATAATGCAACTTATGCCACAAAGGCAAAAAAAGAAACACAACAATGTGTGTATTCAAGTGCTATTTGCATTGTTTGTGAACTGACATCTTCTTTGCTCATTTCTGAATTCCGATCATGTAGATCTATGCTTGGATGTACGTAAGCACAAACTGTCATAACTGTGCAACTTCACAAACTTACAAGTTCGTTTTACTGAAAAACTTGGATATCGTAGCTACTAATATTTCTAATACTGTGATAGGTATAAAATAAGATAGAACAGGATAAGGACATTTAGTGCCAAGTCATTAGTATGGCAATGACATGGCAGGACAGGAGACAGGAGTTCACCATCAAGAAAAAGAAAAATGTTAGCAATAAGGTACTGGTAATATTCTACTACGGTTTTTGAGTATTACAGCAGCCTAAATTTACGTGCAGCGCTGTGCATGTTTTTCATGCAATTTCACATTCACACACATACTGTGTCTCAAAAAAAACATCCCCGACATTTTCAGCTGTAACTTGAAAACCAGTTATCAGATTCTGATAATTTTTAGTACGAATATTCCAGACACAACTTGCCATCAAATGACCATTTAGTTTCCCATCTCACCCAACGTTTGTTTCTGCACTACCTGGAGAAAACACAAAGTGAAATATCACTTTTTTCATCCAATGCGATATGATTGCTTAATTAATATGACGCGTAAAAACACATTTTGTTCGCATTTCTGACACTATGGCTGACACTTCATCCAGTTGTCCAATTTTCAACTGCCAGTAGTAAAACTGCTTGAAGTGTTTGCCCACTATGCGAACACAGGCAAGGAGACACTTTTTCCATTCATTGACAACAGTATCAATAATGTTCTGCTCCAGACCAATCCAGGCTGTACCAGTCGCTTCTTGACTTCACAAACATTCCTAAACTTCATCTGGTAAACACACCGCTGCATGACAGTCAAACCTTGTAACAGACCGGCCCACAGATCAGGACCGACGGAATTTATCAACATTTTTTCATTCACTTTATAACACGTATTATGTTGGTCTGCTTTCCCCAGGTAATGCAAAAGCAGACGTTGGGTGAGATGGAAACCGAAACATGTATTTAATAGCCAGTTGTGTCAGAAATATTTTTGCCAAAAATTATTAAAATCTGCTAATCTTTCTTCAAGTTATGATTGATAATGTCGGAAATGTTTTTTTTCGGATTTTCTGTTTATTTCAACACATATTTCACTTGATCTGATTTCCCTAGGTAGTGCAGAAGCATACAATGGGTGAGGTAGGAAACTGAACGGTCATTTGATGGCAAGTTGTGTCAGGAATATTCGGACCAAAAATTATCAAAATCTGACAATTGGTTTGAAAGTTACAGTCAAAAATGTTGGGGATGTTTTTTGAGACACAATGTAATTGTCTTTAATCGATTCACTTTTTTGGAATTAAGCTGGTTCCGAAAATTCAGAAGTTGTGGGTACTGTTGTAGTGTTGTAGCAGATGCATCACAGACCAGAGGCCCTTCCATCACCAAAAAACAGCATTATAGCACTACAGGATACCTCACCTCACATAATACATATCAACCATTGTTTGCTTGTTTGGTTGGTGTCATAACTGGTCACTAAGGGTGAGTGAATGAGTAGGGTTTAACGTCCCACCCGACACATTATAGTTCATTTCGGGGACGACCTTTTCAGGCAGAATGCACACAAACACATATTAACGGAACAGTAAGTTTAAACTTTACAATAGACAGAAAGTTTAACCCTTACAGAAACACAAAACACTGGCTATAAGTCAGTCTGCCATAGCCAGGTTTCACCATATCCAAAGGCCGCCATAGCCATAGCTAAGGTCCACCAAAGCTAAAGATGCAATTTGTTCTTATTCCTTCCGAACCCTATCACTAACACTCTTGCTGTTTGGACTAGTGCCCTTTGGACTAGTGAAACCATTTGTTTTATTACAGCTGTTCACAATGTTTTAATTTTTATTACTGCAGCAAACAGATTGAAAGAATTAGCATTGGAGCAACCTGACAAGCAGAGCGGCATCTCGTAAGATCTCCTTGAAAGCATCCTTGTAGACAACAGCATGCTTCTTGCGACAAGTCTGGACCACCTCATTGCACACGTAGAACAGCGTCAAGCGCAGCTCCAGCTTGGCTGCAACAACAAAATCACAACATCTACATTTAACACACTTATCGTAAAACTTCAAAATGAAGCCATGGTGCGAATAAATGCTGGGTTCCAAACGCAGGCCAAAAAATCCAGGCAACTTGTACTAATAGAAGCTAATGCCTTCTATTTGAGTTAACACTTTACAAAAACATACACACAACCTGAAATTTCACCATGTTAACTAAAGCTAGCTAGCTATCTAAGTTTATGGTTGCATGCCACATACCTCAAACGGTCCCCCGCCACACACCATGGAACATGTATACAAACTACAGATGCCAAAAAAACTTCACCCATGACACTGTGACACTAAATGTCGTGTCCTAAATCACAACAGAACCGTGACATAAAATGGTGGCAAATATTCTAAAATAGAATTTGATGGCCCTGCTCACCATTTAGCCGATGTGTCAATAATGGGATGATGGTAAAAAGTGGATCAGCGGATGTGCGAAAATGCGGATGTCGCTACGGTTAGGAATAGAATTAAGATTAAGGATAAGGTTAGGGATAAGGCTAGGGTTAGGAATAGGGTTAGGAGATGTTTAAACGAATAAATTGCAGCTTAATTACAGCATTAGCTGTTGCAAAATCTGCAGATCCACATATCCACAATCTGCTTTTTACCCATAGCCTCGATAATGCACTGATGCAGAGCCACTGCAGACCATTCACAAACAAATAAAAAGCCGATCAATTTGCATTATTTGTGTCAACATGTCATAACAAATTTCCCAGTTCTATGCTCCGGCAGTGATGCATATCACGAAAAATTTCAGGCAAAACAAGTGTACCCATTTTGAGCACTTTGAACCATATAGCGACGATCTTTTCATGTTGCGTCTTGTGATGCAGCGCCCACATCGACAGACTCTGCACGCTCTCCTGCGTATTCGTCGCCGCCAGCAGCTTCTTTTCCACCCACGACTCGTCCAGTGAATCCATAATGCACCGCGGCAGCACGACCGAGCAGCCAGGTGCCCGAATCAGTCCATCGTTAACGACCGATCAACGACGAAAAGTTACGCACAAGTCAGACGGCGTTGCAAGAAACAAATCGTCCGGCAGTTTTTCGAATGCTAACTGTAATCGGCGCACATCGTTAATCTTATTTTTCGATCTCGACAAAAACCACCATACCAAAACCATTACACTTCCGGTTTTGTGCAAGTCAAGACTTGACCTCGAACTCGACTACGATATTCTGTGCACTGTGCTGGGCGCTCAACTAATTTTCAGTTTACAAAACTTCACATTTCTTTTCCAATAAAGCGTATAAATTCCACAGAATTGGGATGTATAGCATTAATAATAAGCAACATACACCTATTACGAGCGATTATAGTTTTACATCTTCGTGCAATGGCAATTTGATGGCGCAGCTGGTCAGCTGCCAACCATGGTTAACATCATTCAAGATTCTACTTTTTTATCAATTAATTTCATATAAAGGGCACTTAAATTACACTTCATTCTTCTTATGTGTGAGATTAAAACACATGTTGTTGTATTCAGTGGTATTTAGCACATGTCTACAGCAGCTCTAGAACAAACTGTTTCTGTTCTGATGCCAGCTTTAACATGATTTTACACTTTTACATTACAAATTTTACAATTACAACAAGAAAATCCAGAACTGATTATAAAAAGCTATACTTCAAGAATGCTATTACATTATACAAATGCAACACTCTAATACACTTCAAGGCAGTACTGAAAGTCTGATGTAAATAACTATTAAACAATAATTAATACTGAGAACAACAGTTTAACAACACTGAAAATAAATAAAATATGAGCATAAGGTCAATATAAAGGCTAACACTGAAAAAATAAAACTGCCATCAAAATCACAAAAGTTTTCATCAAAATGACAAATAGCATTATGGCTAATAATATTTTCAATACAAATGCTGTCACGACATCATAACAAGCAGGAATTGTCGGCAAAAACAATTTTCCATTGATCGGTCATCATCAAGATTAAATTACAATTTTCAACACAGGAACTTGTGCACCAAACTGCAGTGACAAATTTATGACAGATTGCATGAGCAACTGAGCATGCTTATAAGTTTTCATACATATGAAAAATATCATTAATTGCTGCTTTTAATAAAAAAAACATTACTGGTACAAGTTATTTCGTAAGTAAGTAAGTAAGTGCATATTTAAAGTGCACAACGTCAGCCAGTGGCTGAATATGAGTTCAACGATTAATGCTCTTATTCATGGCCATACTTAGGCCAAAATACACTTAAGAGTTGCAAATAAAATTTTTTTTATAATATACATCTTAAAGAGACTCCAATAAAATGAGATGGCCCATGGTCTGACTAGTAAATCTGACTCAAGACTATATTTGTGACCCAACAATCAGAATCCATCTATGCTCAGCTAAAATGTCACAAATCTGTATTGGAATTGGATGACTGCATAATCTCATTTTACAACTTCAGCGACAACTTACCTTGTAACGTGTGATTTCAAGATCACTACAAGTAAGTATAAAAAGAGTGATTCTAACACCAATTTATATAGATGAGGGTCTATATGATCTGAATGTTACAGGCGGTATCACCAGCGGCTTCCATCCCCAAAATCTAAAATCAAAACTGGGCTCCAGTTCTCCCTCACATTCCCCTCCTTCCCTGCTTTCCCATCCCATTTTTTCTCCCCTTCCTTATCACTGATCCCCTTTCCTCCACTACCCTCACTTGCCCTTCCCTCCCCTTTTCCCCTATGCATTCCACTTTCCCCCATTCTCCAACCCAGGGGCCCCATACCCTTACCCCACTAGGTCTGTGGAAGCGCTGTAAGCTCCCCAAGCAGGTCTGAGCAGAGCCCGGCTGCCAAATGGTTTCTGGTGCATTTTGAGCTAAAAACAGTGCTTCCAGTAATTGCAACTTTGCGTACACTTGACAACAAAACTTTCAAGCCCCAGGCTATCACAATCTTTTGTTTTTCAATTCAAATGTGGCACAAATGTAACTGCAGCAGATGACAAACATGTGCAATATAAATTACAAAGCTATCTCTAAAGCACATATCACGTTACAGCCTGTTCATTGGGAAAACGAGGATTTTCAATAACACCAATACCAAACTTGTACTCCAAAAACTTACGAATGTCATTTGGTGCAGAAACGTTAATACCAATAAACCTTACTTTTCCAAGTGGATAAATATAACTTTCTGGAAATTCTGTGTCTTGACGGTGAGACTTAAACCACGTACTTTTTGTCATCGTGCCATTTTGAGAATAAAATGGAAATATATCAACATGTAGATGATTCGTCTGGCTGTACTGAACACGATAAAAATCACCTTCTGTGGCCTTCTCCCACACAAAGCCACCAGTATCGACAACGGCTATACCAGTGCGATGAACATCGGAAAGATGCCTGCAGTGAAGAATGTCATCACGATATATGCCAATGTCAATATCATAATCCCATAGTATAATATCACCATTTCGAGCTGCACCCAACAGACTGCCACCCTCAAGCCAGTAGCGCACATGGTCAGATTCAAGAATCCGGAACACATGTTTTGCAGTTTCGCGCAAAGCACGAAGACAACAAGGAGGAGTCCATCGGCCTTGATAGATGTATTCCGGCATATCATCAACGACTGTGCCAAAACAGCGAGCTGTATCTCGGCTGCAGCCATACCATCCATGTCTGCCATTTGCATGTTTAATGAGCTTGAAACCAAGCTCTTTGTACGCAAGTTGGAGATGTGTCTGTTCGGCCTGACTGTGTTTCCATCTGTTGTGGCTATCTTTATACAAAGCTGTGATATGTACAGACAGAATTCTTCGTTTGTCTATGATCAACTTCAGCATGCGGTAAGCAGTTTGAATAAAGATTGCATTGCCGAATGGACGAAGAAATGGAGAAGGGAGACTCAATGCAGTCTCCTTTCTCATTAACAGTACAAATTCTTTACTGCTAATGGCATCACAGTATGTGTCATTCTCAGCTGCCCTGTATTCTAACGTCCATCTTTTTGCATCTACATTCAAATCAAGACACACATGATTAGTGTTTTCAACTGGAAAAGCAACCATTGCAATAGTTCGATCAACAGCAGAAACTTCGCTCAAAAACTCCACTGCATGTTGTAGATTTCCAGATATTCTAATACCATCTGGAACCAAGAACACATAAGATGCATTACTCATATAAAACTCTGATCGTCTCTCAACCACAGAACTACTCAGACGTGCATCTGTGGTCACTAGATGAATATTGTCAATCCTTGGAAGTGCAAGCGGTGGATACGGACTGTGATCTGAAACTATCACAATGTCAGCTTTTGTTGCGGATAAATTTCCAACTGTGTCACAAATATCATTTTCAAAGTCTTCAAAATCCCAAATAACGAATGCAATTTTCCGCGGACTGAAAGTGTCAGTGCCATCGAAAGCAGCATTCAACTGTTTTGCTTCTGAGCATGAACATGCTGAATCACCATCGCGTACAGTTGATCGCAGTATGATGTAGAAATTTATGGCCAGAACAGCAGCAATCACCAAGTATAACTGGTAAAGCATACAACGGGTTGTTTGTCGACATGACCATATTTCTAGCATGACTACCTCAGAACAACATTTTCTGTATATCAAACTGAGCCAATTCGTGTAATGTCCACATCAACGTTCAGTCCATGCCACTTGCTGACAACATACACAGCTGTAGAGTGCACAGAAACACAGTTAGCCGATCATAAAAAAATAATATAGATGCAATACAAACTATGCCTTTTGTTTGTTTGGAGGGCTTATGTTTTAGCCCAGATGTTTTTTTTTCCGAGCGTGAGATCTCCGAGATATGTGGGCCAACCAGCATGAAATTTTGCAAGGTGGTCAATACTAGGCTGAATTTTATAATGCCATTCCAAAATTTAGGGCGGCGTTCCCCCCAAAAATTCCACAGGCCTAAAACATGCAAGATTTAGCCCGATTTCGGACAACTTCGAAGTTCAGCGGCGAATATCTCCGAAACGGATGAAGATATTCAAAATCTGATTTCTATTCCATCTACCGCGATTCCTCCTGCGTTAGGCGAAACAAGTCCGGTGAAGTTTGGTAAAGTGACCTTGGAGATCTCGATGTTGAATCGTACCCACCCAAAGTGCATTTTTCGGAAGACCATATTTCGGCTCCTAGGGGGTGCAGCGCCCCCAAATTTTTACATGCGCTAAAGAATCACCAAGTCTTACTAGCGCACCCCCACCGGAAACGGAGGCCCCCCTTACAACTTATTTCAAAAGGGTGTCAAAGATTAGCTTAAAATGCAATAAAGGAGCTCTTATAACTTGGGAGTTAGGGGGTGTAGCCCAACGAAACTTTGGCACTTGATGCGGCTCTAGGTTGGGGTGTTAACGCAAGTACGAAATTTGGGACACCGCCCCCCTTAAAATTTGGCAGAGCAAAAAACGTCCAAAATTTAGTACGTTTTACGACAACTTTCGAGTTTGACCACAAATATCTCTAAACTGGATAGAGATATCAACAAGCGGTAAATGGCATTATCAAATATTGTTAATTCCGCGTTGAACAAAAAAAATTGTGTAAACTTAGGTCTTCTATGAACCAAGTTATAAGGGCTCATGTTGACCTATACTAAGTCGAATATTTCGGAAGATTATATTTCGGCCCCTAAGGGACGCTGCGCCCCCAAATTTTTACACGCGCTAGAAAATGACTAAGTCTTACTAGTGCACCCCCACCGGGGACTGGGGCCCCCGTTACTATTTTTTTCAAAAGGGGGTCAAAAATTAGCTTAAAATTTAATAAAGGAGCGCTTATAACTTCGGAGTTAGCGTAGCCCGACGAAACTTTCGCACTTGACGTGTCTTTAGGTTGGGGTGTTAACGCAAGTACAACATTTGGCGGCACCGCATCCCTTAAAATTTGGGAGGACAAAAAACGTTCAAAAATCAGTGCGATTTACGACAACTTTTGAGTTTGAGCGCAAATATCTCTGGAATTGATGAAGATAGCAACAAAAACTAAACGGCTTTGATGAGAAGGATCCTTTGGGCGTTGAACAAAGAAAATTTTGTGAAATTCCGTCCACTACGAACAAAGTTATAAGCACTCATGTTGACCTACCCTAAGTCGACAATGCGAGTTCGGCGTATGCCAATGCATTTGAGTTCGCGGCACGTGACTTTGGTGCCAAGGAAATTTTACCCCCACCCCTAATTTTTTCCCAGTTGGACTTAGGGCGCTGGGCGGACTCACATTGGGCTTTGCCCCAAATTTCTAGTTTGTTTATATAATTTTTCTAACTATTTATGCCACACTTGTCCGTATAAACTCTACAAAACATGAACAGCATAGATGTAAAAAACGTTTTTTACGTTTTTTATTCTTTCCACATTTTTTACGTTTTTAACGTTTTTTATTTTGTTCAACTTTTTTATTTAAAAAACGTGCATTGAAAATCCCATCAAAAGCTTCGTGAAGCACTTTCGAGACAGCAGAAATGAATTAATATCGGTCATAGTGATGCAGTTTACTTAGTAAGTCCAAATATACTAAATAAAACATTTTTTTAAAACTAGAATACTTAGTTAGTTTAATGCTGTTGTCATACGACCACACAGCTGAATTAAAATTAAATCAAGTTCTCTTTATGTAAACTATTATTCCAGGTATACTGCGTTTACATCATTAGGCATTAGGCAAGAAGAACACATTATGGCCAACGTTTTTTATTCAACGTTTTTAAACGTTTTTTATTCTTGCCACGTTTTTACGTTTTTTTAACGTTTTTTTTAATTTTTCCTGGAACGCTTTGTACATCTATGATAAACAGCTTGTTATGCAAAAATTTTTTTACGATATTCTTTATAAGGTTACACTGAGTTGTGTGTACGCTTCTTGCATTTTGTATGATTTAACCCAGCTGGCTATCGGCGGCAGCGCACAATAAATATGTATGATTCATTCACTAATTTTATTCACTGAGTATAAATTCACGACACACTGTTTCACAGAGTGCACACTATTGCGATGCACAGTTATTCTTCTGCAACCACGGAAGACCAACTTAACCGCAAAATAATATACAAAAATTCGCAATAAGTTGAAAATAAATGAAAAATAAACCGTAAAAGCGGTGTAAACCTATCACACAATGCAAAAAATATAAATTCGCAAAGTAAACAGCAATCTGTAAACAACCACGCCCCCTAAAACTATTTCCGGTTTATCGCGCACCGACTTCACAAGTAAGTAAACTTTTGCAATTTTCCTGAGCATCGGATGATCGAATCGGTAGTTCAGTAATAGGTAGTGCTACGCCAAGTTGAAAACTCTTGAACCAAGTGGTCAAGTTGCGCCAACAGACAGACATATGATATGAATGACACGACATGGTGCCCATTACCCAATGGTCGGCCAATAAAAATCTGCGTAAATTAACTCATTTAGGATTTGGTCACTGTGCATGCAATTTTATGGTTGCACTGGAGCAGCAACCAAACGGCGACTTTATGGAAAAGCAAGAGTTACTTTGAGCTCAGGAAGTTGTGCCACTGTTTTATGACAATGTCGAACATTGTTCGAGAATTCTTAACTTGCGGTTTTAAAATGCGTAAAAATTCGTAAAAATGCGTAATAGTGCTTTGGGCTATTTTGGGGCTATGTGTACATTAAAAATGGCGTTTTACAAGACACTCGTAAGCAGCAACGTGAATTAGTCACAATGACGTAAAAACGTATTGACGTCAGTATTGTTTATTTTTCGTCTGTAAAATATTATTAGTGCGAATTACGTTTTAAGTTAAAGGTTTTTAATAATAACTAAACTAAACTGTGAGACTTGAGTCCGAGATCGTCGTTATTTGCACAATACACAAGTATACGTTGATGCGTTGATGTGAGTTTTATAAAGTACAAAATGTTGTAATTTTCTCGCTGTTTTACAATTCGTAAAAATGCGTAAATTTTAAAATTCGTTGGCCGTTTTAAAATGCGTAAAAATTCGCGAATTTTACGAATTTTTTACGTGCGAAAGCATTCTGCTTCGCGCGTCTTTGCCATCGTCTGGGCGTCTGTCCGTCTGTCTGTCCGTCTGTCACACTCGTGATTTGTATCAAAACGATGCAAGCTAGCATCCCAAAGTCTTTACTGTGGGCTGCCCCAAGGTCTCTAGTTTATCGTGACAAAATTTCGTGCCACTAGGTGCAGGGGTTCCCCTCGAACGAGGGCGTCAAAGAGGAGTACCCCCTTAAAAAGACGTCATTTTACCGTTATTGGCTCGAATAATGTGAAAACGGTTGCAGATAGGTACATACATGCTGCTTATCATGACAAGCACTGGTGACAGGCTTTTTGGATTTATCAACATCGATGACCTTGAACGACCTTGAACCCCTCAAAAAGAGGTTTTTAGTGAATTTTTCGCAATTTTTGGATGCGGCGCACATTTCAACACTGAATTGCGACGAAATGGCTGGAGATAGACCAAGACAACCTGCATATAAAATTTTCAGCATTCAACGTATATTTTAGCAGTTCAAGTCCCGACCGCCTAAGTTCAAGGAGGCCGGCGCAGGCGGGCGTCAAAGACAGCTACCCCTCTAAAAAGTGGTTATTTCACCGCAATGCTTTCGCGCGTCTCGCGAGCTTTTCTCAAATTACTTGTTAAAATTCGTAAAATGCGCATTCTTGGTCTATGATGTCGAACATTGTCGAAGGTTGTTTTGGAAATGATGACTGAAATTAGCTGCGATAGGCTATATCGATGTGATATCAGGCTTACGTGTAAGTTCTACCATCGCGGCGGTACGACCGTGCGACGTATATTATATTAGTAATTTAATATGGGCTACATCATCAGTCATTCAGATCGTGGTAACTTGCTATTGCTAAGCTGCAGCCTGAGTCTGTGTGAGATCCGGGCACGAGCCGGTGTCACATTAAAATGTCTACCCCCATGAAAAAATCCGCCCGAGGAAAAATAATCACGGATTTCATAGGTCTCATCATCAGGATCATCATCATATTACGCGTAGACAGCTGAGGTGCGGTCCCCTTATTAAAATATCGCCGGCCGCATAAAAAATATCCCCATTATAGGATCGCCCCCCAGAAAAGTCTCCCTCGGCCGACAATTTACCGGTTAAAATCCGTCCCGCCTGGGCGGGCCGATTTTTGCCTGTTAATTGTCGGCCGCGGGAAGGACTTCTCAGAGGCGATCCTACAATGGGATACCAACCAGCCGACCGTCCGCCTACAGCGACTGACTCGATCGCTGGCTGCTGCTGTAACAAAGTCACAAAGGGCTTCAGGTAAACATTCCGATCATGCAATCGTTATGACCTCAGATCGGAGATGCACTCCCCTTCCCACCGTTAGTCACTAACATCTTTCGTGCGCTGATCAGTTTTTAGTTGGAACCGAACCAGGATTGCGAGAGTTCTTTTGCTTGATCCGTCCGTATCCGAGACGGCAAATAATAACCGAACGAATTGCATGATCGCAGGGACATTCACTCGTCTCGCCTCACTAGTAATTGTTTACCGTGGAATCTGCGCATGCGCGCACTGCACGGTGGGTGGTCGCTGACTGACAGCTCGCGCCTGCTAGGACTAGGCCATGCGGCTTAGCTTAGATCGGTACCAGCGGAAGCTGTGTGTCTGTTGATATTGTCTGCGTTCTGTTGTAAAATGCTGTTTCCGGGTTAATCGCCACAGTTCTCTGGCTGCCAGGAATCATGCTACCCAGCGAGAAGAAGATGAAAAAAGATAAGGAAATTGTACTGGAACTTGAGACTCAGATAAAAGGTACTCAGCCAATAAACAGAGTATCCCATTAGTCTGTGCTAGTATCAGTTACTCACTTCTTATTGTCATCGTGTCCGTGACTGGGTGTTTCGTGCTAATCGATTTCTGGCTTTTATTTTGTTTCATTGCTTGCAGCAAATGCCCTCCAGGAATTCGCAGAATTAAGATAGGTCGATATGGCAATGGGCATACCAGTTACCAGTAGCAAAGTGTGAGTGGGCCTACATGTCAGTGCAGTTTTCAGATTGAACTTTGCTTCTCTTCCCCCTAAAATATATTTCAATTGACACCTCTAAGACATTCAGATTATCAAATCCTCTTTGGATTGTCGAACCGTTGGATTATTGATAGGTCACCATGTCATCAAACTGCATAACTGAGTTCAAGGGAAGGTGTGCTTTGCGGATTTGTGGAATGCGGAATTTTGAAAAGGTGTATTTTGCGGAATTTTATCTGCGGAACGTTCCGCAAATTACATCTGAGAGTTTTTCCACATTCTGCATTTCGCAAAATTCAAATAGAATCAAATAATCAACTTTGCGCAGGCTTAGGCTTACATTTGAATCTCGAATCGACATTGGCACATCACAAATGATGCGGTCACGCAGTTGGCAAAGTAATCTCATATTGACATTTTCAACTTAACTCTTAAAACGCCTTTAAGTCTGTTAGGCCTATCTCATGAGCGTAAGCCAGGCTTGTCGAGAGCCACAGTGGTGCTCGGGGAAACATTTTTGCGGGGCCCCCAAACATTTTCACCGGGCCCTTTGGGGAGAAGGAGAAAATTTTTTCATTTTTTTTCAAAATGGTACATTCTGGCATACTATTTAAATTTCTGGCCGATGGCGGGGCCCCCAAATGTCGCGGGCCTGGGGTAGCTAGCCCCCTACCCTACCTTTTCAACGGGCCTGGCGTAAGCCGGCTCATCACATGAATGCAAGGTCAACTCAAGTAGCTTAGGCCCAGTCTAAAAACGATTCCTGACGTGGAGCAAAGACCAAGTCGCTTGCTCAGGTAATCAGGTGTTGTTTCGTCTGACCGACCGACTGCCGTGAAGGCACGATCACAGACGGCTACAGAAATCAACTCAAATAGGGCTACTGAGTATTTTTTTTACATTGCATTAGTTTTAGAAACTTTTCTAGTTGAATGTTAATTCTTTACAATAAGACGTTTGAATGACTATTTTAGGATAAAGTCTGATAGAAGCAAACTCTCACGTTATTCCTACCAAACAGTGGTAAAAATTAGCCTACTATCTCCTCCTGCAAGACACAAAAAGGCTTGTGAGCATGGTGGTCGAGCGCTCTGTAGAATTGTACGCTTATTTAATTGACATAACTCAACAACAAGAACATTTTTCGCAATTTTAATTCTGCAAAATACACCTTATTCTGCAGAGATTTTCCGCAGATAAAATTCCGCAAAATACATCTTTGCGAAATTCCGCAATCCGCATTCCACAAAGTACACCTTCCCTGAGTTGAATGCTGATAGGTTGTTTTTCTGGATTTGTCCTATTCAGTGCTGTGAATTTGAATTATTTTACTTATAACTGTGTTGTTATGTTTTACAGAAATTCGTCATCAGTTGAATGAGCAGCTACGATGTCTGGACCAGCGACTCGAGTCTCATTACTGCATGGTGTGGGAGCTGCAGGACTTTTACCAGCGCAGAGCTGAAGTCGAGTTAGAGTATGCCCGAGGACTCGACAAACTTGTGAAGCAGATAATGGTTCGGCATCGTTCAGACAAACAGCGGTAAATTGAAATGTCTGTCAAATGTTTTAGTTCAGGTCTGCCACTCCAAAGGGCCGCCATTCCGAGGGGTCACCATTCTGTACGCCATCATTCATGGTCTTTGCGGGGAATAGTTCTCAGTATTTGTTGGTGGCGTAGCATAGTGGTTAGACTGTTGGTCCTGGCCGGCGAACTTTCCCTATTCTGCGCTAAACTGATGGATGGCCGTGTGGCCACTTTGTGGGTAAAGCTTCTGCTATCAGTCAACCAACAAGGCCATATCAGCCTGCCATCCTTCCGGGTTGGTTAAATGAGTGGTAACCCATTATATGGGTTACAGAAGGTGGGGACCTTAGTACAGCTAACTGGGGCTGCCTGTCCTGGCCGCTGCGCTAGCCTGTGTCTGCAGGCTGCACGCAGTGGCTGGGCGGCCGGCGGCCGGTGGCTCTCGTCAGTGACGAAAGCGCATTAGTGGCGTGTATACGCGATGATGCGCTATACAAATTGACAATCTTTAGCTTTTTTTACCTTTGATATTGCCTCTTGAGCTTTTATTTTTTTATTTTTAGTCCGCTATTCAACTCATACTTTACGTCTAATCCTCACCCCCAGCCCTAATCCTGAATGGTAGCCCCTCGGAATGGTAGCCCTTTAGAATGGCAGGCTGTCACCAGTTTTTTACTTTTTAATTGATTATCTTTTGGTTGACTCAGTCCACAGGCCAACTCAGCCTAGCCATCCATACTTGGGTAGGCTCACTGAGTACCGGTGAAGGCTGAGGCATAAACAGTGACAGGGCTTAATGCATTAGCTGAATCCACGGTATTGCAGTGTAAGCTGGTGTTCGACTAAGAGCTAAGGAAATGGAAGTCAGTGCCACCATGTGGCCTTGTGGCTTGGGAAGGACTTTATATTTTCATGGACACTATGTTCTGTTGTATTAGTGCACTGTTGAACTTTTCAACAAAGTAATTATTGATTTTAAATTAATATTTCAGATAATAAAGTTAACTACCGTAAAACTTCTAATAAAGGCCGGGTCCCCAATAAATGCCAGGTTTCTATTAAATGCTGGGGGTTTGGTCAAGGGTACAAATAAACGCCGGGTGTCAAATAATCGCCGGGTCTCCAATAAACGCTGGTCCCAAACAGACATTGGGTACCTTTGTGAGAGGTCATGTAAACGTTAATTTCCCTGACTGATGGGTACCAGTATTTTGGCATTTGTACAAGATACAAATAAATGCCAGGTCTTTAATAAGCGCCGGGTCGTGTTTATTAGAAGTTTTACGGTAAACAAGCAACTAGTTGATTCGACGTTAAGTCACCCCGCGTCATGAAATAGAGGTTATAGTGAAATAATATTTCTGTATGCTAGCAAAAATGCAAATAACATTCTGGTAATGAGTGTTTTATCACTTTCAGCAATTTCTGTTCATTTTCATTTTCCATTAATGATAACTTCCACTCCAGCTTTTTACTAATAATCAGCATAATACCGCTGAAGATGTGTTGAATATTTCTAGGCGTGAGCAGTGGACTGCATTTTCCACATACAAGATGTGGCAGACGATGCTTGGAATCACTACGAAGCAGAGTCGAAACCACAACATTCTCGCTGACACATTTAGTAACATTTTGACATCAAAGTTCACGCAACTTCTTGATGATATGCAGCGCATTTATAAAAAGGTATCTTAGCTGTTATGGTATCTAGACGTTTCTGGTTTAGTTTTGGCTGTAGGGATGGCAGATTTTCTCTTCACTCAGTATACGCAATACACTGCAAGTGTATTTAAGTGTTTTTGCAAAAACCTTAGAATTGTCATCCAAAACTCTTGAATTAATAATTTATGACTAATTGATTGATGATTGAGGGATGTATGTATCGTTAGATTTTGTCATGTTGACTGAGAACAATATCAGCTGCATTGGCAAGAAGTTTCAAAACTGTTGCAGTTTTGTTGAAAACTCATTATGCAGTGATATTTGGGGCACTTCACATCACTAGTCCAATGGGGCACTAGTTCAAACAGTGTGACTATGAGTGTTACGGATAGAGATAGGTTTAGGGTTAGTGATTAGGGTGGGAATAAATTGTATCTGTCTTTTGCGAATTTTGGCTATTGTAGTCTGTATCTATGGCAACCTCTGGCCAACCCCTATAGCCAGTTTTGGACAAGTCATTGTAAAATTGGAACTGTCGCCAAAATCTAGAGTAACGCGAGAAAAATTGGTCGGTCTTGCAAAAGTCACCAGTAGTCGTCATGCTAGTGCTTAGTAAAAAGCTGAGACATTGTTTGGCTACAGTGTTGTCAATCTATGCTGTGATGTGGTCAATTTACAGTGTCGTGAAATAGCCGTCAACAGTCATAATGAGATGACAAAGGTAGCTACTGAGCTTCACAGTGTAAGTAAATTGTCAGTTTCTCTTTTCACTGTCAAACACAGACTGTCTCGCAAATGTTGTGAATGACAAAGTGTGCTGGTAAAAACTTATAAACCCACTTACGAATTTGTTATATACAACAGTTGTATACAACAGTTGCACCGCTTTAAGAGTTGTTATAGTGAAAATGAAATCCAGTAATCTGTTTATTATTCCATTCAGGAACACGGAGCTTGATTTGGTTTTATTTGCATTTGCTAACTTATGCAGTTGTTATCGTCTTAACATATTGAAAAAATTTTATAATGTTATTAAGCGTCAAGATTCTACTGCTGATAGGATGGGTTTTTCATTCACTGTTTATTCGGCCATGTGTATTGAGCAACATTTACATACCATGTAAGTTAAAACTTGGAATATAAGTCATGTCCCAAATAAATGCTGGGTCCCAGATACAGGCCACAGGGGCTTGAAGTAACTTGAACTAATACAAGAAGCCAGATTCCAGTTTGTTACTAGGTAACAGCTTACACTGATCTTTTTTCGGAAAATACTGTATGTACTGGTTGGGCCCCAGTGGAGTCAAGGGAACTTGTACTGATGGAAGCTAATGGCTTCTTTTCAAAGTTTTACGGTAGTTATATAGGTGTCGCTGTTGATTCTTTTTCCTTCCTTCAGCAGAACTGGACGGTTTTTATGTTCAGACAATGAAGACGTACCATTTGTATCACGGCCGTAGTCGACAGTCACACACTAAACTACAACGGGTTCAGACCCAGCGACGTGTTGAACTTGAGTCAAAGAAAAGTGCCTCCAGCAAGCGAGTCCAGCGATACGATAAAGAAACCGAGAAAGTATGTATAGCAGTGGAATGGTAGTTATTTATAATATATTGTATGCTTGTGCTAATACAGTTCTTGCTTGCTTTTGCATCATTCTTGTACAGGCTGCTGAGTTGAAATGAAATCGGTGAATGTTTCTTAGTGCAGGAGTAAATAATGTGCTAATTGTCAGTTTAAAGGGTGAAAGGTCAAGGTCAGGTTTACGCAACTGTAGGCGGACAGCTGTACAACATGTGGCTTTTATCATCGTCAGCACTTAGCCGGTAAAGGCCGTAGCGTCGCCCCGCGGTGACCACGACTGATGGCACGTTTTCAGAGGTTGGCGGGCGGGAGGTTGTTGTCCCGCCAAATCTAGTCAACCCGTCTGTTGTGGAGGTGGCCTGGACGAAGGTTCCATTGGCTACTTAGTGGTCGTTCGAGTGATAGGTCAACGTGGCAGCTGAGTGCCTTGTGAGCTGGAACGTCCCCTTGCAACCTGGCGATGTGACTGAAGAGAGAGTTGCAGTGATGGCCGATTGATGATGAGATCAGCGGCAGACCGGTGGACTCAGTAATCTCATCATTCCGAATGAACTAGTGCCATTTGATTTGCAGGAGCTGCCTCTGACATTTCATATGGAATGTCCTGAGGGCTCTGGAATCGGTGTCAAAAAGGGTCCAGGTTTTGGCCACGTACAGTAATACAGATAGCGCTAATGCCTGATTTGTGGTCAGTGAAATACGCTTATTCTATTAGATGTGACTTAAGTGTGGACATAACGCGCTTTGGGCTGACATATATTTCTAGAATACTTATGGTACTTAGTATTTTTGTCATACTGCTAAATTGTGAAGCAGATAATTTACTTTTGATGACTAATATTTGTTTGTGTTGTATGTGTTTTAGCAACAAAACAAATTCTCAGAGAGCAACCAGAAGACTGCAAGGGCACGCAATGATTACATCCTGGCTTTAGTATCCACAAATGCAGCTATACGTAAATTCTTTGTTGATGACCAACCAGAACTGATCAACGTATGTGGACAGCCATTGTTGTTGTTACTATTTTATTGATTACTATATTTGTTAAACATATTTTAAAAAAATTTTTGATGGTAAAGCACTTTGCTACCAGCGGTACTAAAAATGAAAACATAGAAAATAGAGTGTAGCTGGTTCATTTTTTATTGTTTTGTAATATTGTTTTTGACGAAATCTTACAACTCTAATGATTTTGAAATTGCTGAGTGAATAGCTCTGTCTTCGTATTGCATTCTGTCTAATGTTGCCATTGTGTGCTTGACAAGGCAATGGATTACGGTTATCATGTCTCTCTCGCTCAGACAATGATGGTAGCTATATCCGCGGAGGAGCACGTGTGCCACGCTGAGCAAGACTCGCTAGCGTTGCTTGCTTCAAAGTCCAATGATCTCAACCAACTGGAAGATCGCCAGGCATTCCTGCAGCAGTACAATCAGATCTTCTCGCTGCCGAAGAAGTTCGATTTCCAGCCACATAAGGACGATAATGTGCGTTGTTGATGTTGCATTTTTGTGCAAACAAAATAGATATGTGATAAGAAGTTTAGTGTTGTGAGAAAATGATGCTCTGTATCGATTGAAAATTTTCTCTAAATTAAGTTCATATGTGTTCTCTTTCATAAAGTTTTCAGTACATTGATGCTACTGGTTTGATAACGTGAAGCGCTATAGGGTGGCTTATTAAAAGTAGAATATGTATTTCTTTACTTAGATTGAGCAGAAGTGCAGTTTTGGAAGTGATTAGACTTGACCATTGCAGCGAAAGGTAGTGTTGTTGCACACTCGAACTCAGTCTTCAACAAGATCGTCTTTTGCTGCAATTGTAGAGGCTAAACATTTTTGAAACTATCTAATTGCTTGGTCTGCATACTGCATGTATGCTTCGATTTTTTCGTTTTTACATGCAACAGCATCTACTGCTGTAGCACGTATTAGCCATTGCAATTCTGTCTGTCTGTCTGTCACACGGGTGATTCAGTCAAAAACGGTGCAAGCTAGGATCACCAAATCTTCACTGTCGGCTGCCCGGAAGACTCTAGTTTCAGGAACCGTAAAGCTTTTCCATAAGTTCGGAAGGGGTCGCCCCGAACGAGGGCGCTAAATGAGAGCGGGGTAGGGAAAATCTGCGATATCCAGTCGATATGCCGTTGCCAGAGCGAGATAATGGCGCCCTCTGTTGAGTACAAGTAAAACACTATACATATTGAGCCGTATAGGTCATCTGGCGCTATCTGGCAACTGATTTTGTTTAACTGGGCCTTCTATGAAACTGTAGCCAAAAGCCATACGGATGAGATTATGGATGAAGTCTACAGATCACTAGCATGTGATGGTGCACCACTGTTGCGTGTTTCCCCTTTGCATTAGCAGGGCTTTTCTTGTTGCTGTTATTATGCTAATGGTACTACATTGCTGACTTGCCTACATGACTGCCGACCTCTCTGTTTTGCTGGCACCAACCGTCTGACATTACCTCCGGTCAAGTTGACAACTGTTGCCAACCAACCAGGCTTTCCTGGTTGTCGGCTCATGGACCTGGAACGATTTGCCATACGACCTGATATCTGTTGAATCATTATCTTGCTTCTGTCAGCAACTAAAAACTGAACCTGTTTATGCAATCCTTTTTCCGATTTTTTTCCTGGACTGGACTGGACTCCATCTGTACCCTACCTGTAGTTGATCTAATATACTTAGTTTGTATTAGTTGGACTACTTCAAAAATTTGGGATTAATTGATTTATTTATTAATTTATTGATGTGTTGAGACTGAGTGAATGGTAGTGCCTGCTGTGTCTTGTAGGAGAATGAAGTGAATGCAGATGGAGCGGTTGGTGACGAGCTGGTGGAACGTTTTCGCACAATCACAGGCCGGCTACAGAGTCTGAAGCTAGAAACAGATGAGGTCAGTTATTTTTATTTGCATGACTACGTGACTGGACCATTGCATCAAACTGTTTCGTGTCAAGAAGTGAAGCGACAAAAACTGAACCTCTATAACCTGGACCATCAAAACTAGCCCACTACATGAACCCTAACCCTATCCCTATCCTTATTACTAATTCATAATCCCTAACCCTAATCCTAATCTTAACACTTACTTAAACCTATCCCTATTCCTAACCCTAATCCCTATCCCTATCCCTAACCTTAATTCTTAACCCTAATTCTATTCTTAGCCTTATTTTCTAAACCTAAGCCTATATCACTGCGTCCAGGTTTTGTCAGGATACCACGTCAGACTTACTGTGTAACATAATATGTTATTGACGACATCTTCATAATTGCGACAGCATGTAATGCCTCAGACTGTAACATAACCATATCCATGACTTGCTTCCATCATGCTTTATCCTGTTTTTTGCCTGAGATTTGGCAAGTTTTTTTGGCCGAAATTGTGCACTGTATAAATGTATTTACTGTGTGTGTCATCATGCCAAGTTCAATCTATGGTTGAGAGGCTGAATATCAGCTTCACGTCTGGCTAGGGACTCTGGAGGCTAACCATTTGGAGAGCTGGGGACGATAGGGAACAAGCAGAGAAAAAAATGAATCTTTATTTTTCAATACATGTCTTATGGTAAGGTTGGGAAAAAGTACTTTCAATATTTTACAATATTGGGATGTATTAAAATACCGATGCTGATATCAACTGTAGAAAATATCAAAAAATGCAGAATACTGATATCGACCTAAAATACCAAGACTGACCTAGCTCTAGCATACAGCAGTGACTGTTGAATTAGCACCCATTTCTGAACAATTACAACAATGACATAACCTTGTTGTTTGCTGTGTTTCCCAGCTGTGGAAGACGTTGGACACCACTGATGGTGCACTGCTCGAGCGACTGACCTGTTTAGACGTTGATGTGACATCGCTGTTTCAAGTCGACAGAGAACAGGAGAAGGCAGTTATTGATGTAGAAAAGCAAAGGCTCGAGCGGTTTGAAACGGAGGCATATTACCTGAGTGTGAGTCAGTAATTCGTCACTTAGTGATTGAATAAGCTCTTGGGGAGGGACGTGTCTGTCATTTTCAGTCCTTTGTTTGTTTAGTTGTTTTACGTATCAAGTATGCTTTGCACTTCTTTTGGTTTTTCTAGCTTTCTGTCTCAGGACTGACTTAGACCAACCGAATTCTATACTGAGAAAAACTTGTAGATGGGGCATTACCCTTAGTTGCCTTGACTTTGCTATAGAGGATTAGATTGCATGATCAGACAGATGTTTTCCAAAACAGTATTAAACAGTTGCTGCTTGAATTAACTACTGCATCCTTAAGAAAGTCATTTCTATAACTTCAGGTCATGCGCATTTTCTGCCATCATTTAAGACTTAATGTTTTCTTAATAGCTATAAGTGGCTTTTATATTATTGGTATATATTGTTGTTATTTGACATGTGTAATGATTATTTATTACTTACTATTTGTGTTTTTTGTTCCATCTCCATGCAATACTTGTGCGAATGTAACTTGTCAATTAAAGACAACTTACTTTTTATGCGCGAAAGCAGGTAGACTGCTTTAGTGCATCTTAGCCTACGCAATTTTGTCCGACCGTTCATCCGTCCGTCTGTCCATCTGTCTGTCACACGGGTGGAGTAGTCAAAAACGGTGCAAGCTAGGATCACCAAATTTTCACCTTTGGCTGCCTGGAAGACTCTAGAACCGTAAAGCTTTTCCATGAATTCTGAGGGGAGCACCCCGAATGAGGGTGCTAAATGAGAGGGGGGTGGAAAAAATTTGTGATTTTTAGCCAATAAGTCGCTGTATCTCAATAACGGTGCGAGATCAGGCCTAGGTTGCTATTAATCACTAATAGGAAGTGGTACACTGGCTCTCAATTGTCACTGAATTCAATGACCTTGGATGACTGAATGCCAAAATAGGGGGTTTTATGGATTTTTTGGCGATTTCAGGCTGTGAGACACATTGGGGGAGCGAATTGTACCGAAATGAATTGAGATAGACATGGAGAAGCTGCATATGAAATTATCGGCATTGAACGTAGATTTTTACGGTCCAAGTCTCTATTTTCTGGGTTCAAGGAAACCTGCACACGAGGTCATCAAAGAGCAGTACCTCCGTAAAAGTCGTTATTTTACTGTTGTTGGTCAGTCTTTTGTGAAAACGGTTGCAGATAGGCATGGACATGCTGCCTATCACAACAAGCACTAGTGACGAGCTTTTCAGTCGTATCAACATCTATGACTTTGAAAGACACTGAACTTCGAAAATAAGGGAACTGCTATAGGCTTTCACGCATCTCGTGACCATGAGCTCAGATTTCTTGTTCTTACTTACCTCTTTGACTTATCTCAGTGCTCAATTGCTGCTGCCTCATTAATTTTAGGTTTCTGTGATATAGCTAAAGATTTGGACAGCAATTGGGGCTGTTGGAAACATTCTGTGGTAGTTATTATGAAGTAGTGTTTGGCGTTTTTGTGCAGAAATTTGCAGAGCATCAGAACCTGGCGAACCTGGTAGCTCGACTGCAGGCGAAATGCACAGAGATTGAGAAGGCTTTGGTGCGCTGCACTGGTGATGAGATGATGAGGTTGGTTTGATTTATATGCTTCTTTATATCATGCTAGTTAAATCAGTACAAGTTAGTGCATTACTGTTCGAAAGTGCTTTAATTAGTTTACCCAGAAGTGATAGCATTTGGAGCGGACTTAAAAACCGACTTATGTTTTGCTGACATTTATTTTCTTTTTCCCCTCGCAAGATTTTCAAACTCCAATACTCGATCGTGGCAAAATTTTGCTCTGTGATTGTGTGTTCGATTTTACAATTCCGCTGAAAAATTTTCGGAGCGCCTTTCAAATAAAATTTTACGGGCCAAAAACATGCAAAATTTGGCACGATTTTGGACGACTTCCAACTTTGATGGCAAATATCTCCGGAACGGATGTTTCAAAATAGGACAAGTACATTTTCTACCATGTTTTTTCCGCATTTTGTGAAGATCTACTGTTGTAATCATATCCACCTGAATCGACTTTTTCGGCAGATCATATTTCGGCCCCTAGGGGATGCGGCATACCCAAATTTTTACTTGCGCTAGAGAATGACCAAGTTTTACTAGTGCACCCCCCGCCCACTGGGGACAGGGGTCCCCCTTCCATTTTTTTCAAAGGGGTCAAAAATTGGCTTAAAATTTGACATATCCATGCCTGTAGCTTTTGGGGGTAAAGGGAGTACCCTCATGAAACTTTGCCACATGATGGGCCATAAGGTGGGCATGACCACTTAGGTACAGATTTTTTGGGGCCTGCACTCCAGAAATTTCGGAGGGCCAAAAGGTCGAAAATTTGGCCAAATTTCAGACAACTTTCGACTTTGACCGTGAATATCTTAGAAACTGATCGAAAATTGGAAACAAACCTAATCAACGTCGATCTCTGCTGGGTTAAGCAGAAGATTAGGTGAAGTTTGGTCCACTAACAAAAAAGTTACTGGCACGGATGTTGACCTACCCTAAGTCGACAATGCGTGTTCTGCGTATGTTAATGCATGTGACTTTGCTATGGGGGGAATTTGAACCCCTTAAATTTTCCCCCAGTCCGACTTACCGTGCCTTGCGAACTCGCGTTAGGCTTTGCCCCAAATTTCTGGTTCATATGTTTTCTTCATAAATACCAGTTAAATTGGTAGAAAGTAATGTGTAGTGCATTACTGTTTGAAAGTGCTTCAATTATAACATGTTGTTTGCTTGTGTGATATAGTTTGTGGGAATTTAACAGATTATAGATTTTCAGCTGTTGCTTAACCAGTTGTTGTAAAATTTTAATGTGACAGTTTTTTTGTATATCAGTTTATCAGGTTGTATGCGTGTGCTAGTTTTTGCTAAAAATGCAAAATATATGTAGAAGTGTTCAGAATTCAGACTTGTTAAAGACTCATTTTTTATTATTGGGTGTCCACAGATAGTGCAATAGTAGATATTGAATCCTGTGAAGTTACTTATTCCTGAGTTCTGTGCCTAGATTATTGTCTCGGTTACTACCAAAATTCAAACATTTTGTTTCCGTGTTTTGCCTTCCAGGTTAAAATTTCTTATTTCAAGGATTACTGAGTTTTCTATTTGGCGCTGTAGCAGACACTGTGCATATTTTTGTGTGTTTTAATTTAAGTCTCTCGGAGACGCTGCGTAGAAGGTAAAGCGTATTTAATCTTGCAGAAATGTGCATTTAATCATTTGTCATACTCAGGGGATTTCATGTCATGTGAAATGCATGCTTATGTTGTCTAAGCTTTGTGCTTGTGTCCGTTGCTTAACCCTTTCTAGTGCTTTACAAACTGATGGTGTCCTCTTCATGCTTGTTTGTTAGAGCAGTGTGAACGTACTCATTATCATTACATTCATTAAATTATAACTTCCTTGTTCTGCTAATTAAAGTTGTGTAGTGTAGATGCACTCTAGCAATTTCCTTAACAGAATTGCGTGGCTTTAATGCTTTATTTGTGTGGTCTTAGAAGGCTGATTTTCTGTTAAATAGATTGTATAAGTTGAAGTTGAAATATCTTGCAAAACCAACAGTTGGTTTATTAAGTTGGTGATTTTTTTAATGCTTTTATACATTATTGGTCTTTTGGTGTATTTTTGCTTTTTGTAACTTTCATCCAGACCACTTCATATATGACTTGCAGGAGTTAAAAAGCACACTCAAACTGTTGTAGATTATGTTGTGTCTTTCTTTCTTGTTTTTGCCAAATTTGATTAATTAATTGATTAACTGAATGTTTAACCAGTAGCGTGCATTTTTGTCACCAGCATCTGTCAGTGTTGTATGGTATAGTGTGGCTTGTAGCTGGTTTGAATGTAATCTACAGGGTGGGCCAAAAACGTGCCACTTTACTTTTGTCCATATCTTTGCCTATTATTGACTGATTTTCAAAATTCTTTCACTGGCACACTCTGCAGACAATTTGCAATAGTATGATTATTGTAGATTGCACTACACCATAAATGTGTACATAACGACGATAACAAACATTTTGGTAAAATTGAAAAAATGCTTCAGACCAACATTGCAGTGAATGGTCTGTATGACATTAGACTGTGTGGGTATAACACAGTCTAGTGTCATATGAATCATTCATCGCAATGTTGGTCCGAAGCATTTTTTTCATTTACATAATTTTTTGTTATTATCGTTAGTTTTTGCTTACATTTATATTTCACAAGGTAGTGTAGAAATGCATTCACCGTGTGATGGAATGTATAATAATCACATTACTGAAAATTGTCCGCAGAGTGTGCCAGTAAAAGAATTTTGAAAATTGGTCAGTAATTGGCAAAGGTATGTACAGAAGTAAAGTGGCACATTTTTTATGGCCGACAGTGTATTTAGTTGCTCTTGTAACGTGGCTTTCTCTGACTAATTTTTGCTCACTTTGGTGGACCTACTTTGCTGCTTCAGCATTTTCACTGTTGTTAGTGCTTTTTTACAGTACTGCTTGCAGTATTTTCGTGCACAATTGAATAATTTGCTTCTAAACTTACAATGGTGTTACAGTCAAAAACATAATGCGAACTGACATTATTTTATTTTGTACAATAAGAGCAGTCAGACCATTAGTTGATTTAGTAGAGATATTAGGACGGTGTATGTAACCAGCCACCCAGGTCAACTCAGCCTGGCCATCCCTCCGTGGGTAGGCGCAATGAGTACCAGCAAAAACTGAGATGCACACCATGCATTGCACTAGCCCCGTATTCATAGTGTCGCAGTGTATACTGGTGTCTGGCTGAGGGCTTAGAAAATTGAGATCAGCGCCACCCAATGGGCCTCATGGCTCAGGAAGGACTTTGCGTTTCACGTTATTACTGTGTATAAACTATTGATTGCAATCCCGGGATTGAATTCTTAATCCCGGGATTTGGGATTGGGAAATTTGTAATCCCGGGATCTCGTTTCGGGATTTGGCTTTTAGATTGGTCATCAGTTTGGTATCCCTAATTGACTTATTTGATGCATAGTATGTTGTGTAGGCCGGGGACCCCTGCGGAAGGTATGTCCGAACTGGACGGAGTGACAGTGACTGTCAAAATACAATACAGTACCCAGCATGGAGTAGTACTTTGGCGCTCATAAAATATTTTATTCATCAGATGGCTAAAATTCCTGTTTCTATTATTTGACATACGAAAAAAGTACAATTTCAACGCATTTTTGTAATCCCGAAATCTCGGGATTGGGATGCCGCTAATCTCGGGATTTGGGATTGGCGTAAACGGCCAGGATCCCGGGATTGCAATCTCTAGTATAAACTATTTTGTGTCTCTTGTTGCATTTGTTGTTTTTGTGTTAATAATAATTGTTAATTTACTTATTAGTTTTATCTGTTCATCCTTGAGAATACAGTACACGTTATTATCAGCTTTAGCAGTATAAATTTGGCTGTGATTATTAAAAGTGTTTTTGTGTGATATTTTATTTTAATTGTTCATAATGTTTGTTTTCATCTTCAGACCTGCATCGGTGATGACCAAACGAAAGCGTCCGTTAGGAAAATCAGCTCTTGAATCTCGACCGAAGCTGTTTGGTGGAAGCATCGAAGAATATGTTCAGGTTGGAATTGAAACAGAAATATTATGGAATTTTTAGTGACATTTACTATGAGGGTCGTTCAAAAAGTTTTGCAAGTCGATATGTTAGACTGAAAAACTTTTCAATATCTATAAACCAACAAGACAAACATTTTTTCCGGAACTCGTGAGCTTAAAGCGGATATGACGTCATTGTAACTTATGACGTCATAAGGCGTTTTATATCAGTTGCCAGGCTTCTACCACAGACTTGAGTTATTGATCGTTTAGATAGAGGACACCACAGAGCAAATTTTTTAAATTCAGAAAAAGATCATAATTACTGCAAGTCAAGTTTCTGCTGTATGTAGGGTGGTCTTATTGTGCAAAGCCAGAGTCGCAAACAGCTTGCTGGGTAATTTTAACTTTGTAACTGGACTGCAGTGGCGGGCACTGTCAGATTTAGGGGAGATCTTTGGGGCTTGCTCCCAGGCCCCCACACATCAGGGCTCTGCAGTGCGTACGTTGTAAAAATTGCTTAACCTTTCACAAAGATGACAAATATCACTAACTGTTAACTTTTTAATAAAATTTTACATACAACATCAAATCTTGATGTGACGTTTACAGAAGTGTTCTTATTAATGGCCAGCGCAAATTTTTGCTACTGTGTATTCATATTGCTAATAAGAAATTCATGAACGTATTTGTCAGAGCTTCCATCATATATCCCGGGGTCTCATGTTCGTAAATCCAGCTGCAGACTGGAGAATTGTCGTGCGTATGTTTGTGCTGTTTGCGATAGCACTCTAAATCGTGTCTTGTTTAACGCTTTATGACGTCATAAATTTCAATGACATCACATATCCGCTTTAAGCTCAGGCGAGTATGGGAGAAATATAACTTTTACTGCTGTATAAATTTCTAAAAGTTTGTTAGTCTAATGTACGGGGGCTTATCGAGTTGTAAACTTCGTCTAATTCTTTTTCGTACGTATAGTTTTTTCACGGCTGGCACAGTTTTCGGCTGTTAAATATTTATAATCGCAAATGAGAAATTCACATATCCCAGGGTCTCGGGTTCGAAAATCCGACGGTAGACTAAAGAAATGTCATACAACAGCGAGCCCAGTGTTACGCTGATTGCGCTGGCACTCCAAAGCGTCCTCGTTTAACGCTCGTTACAATGACGTCATATTCGCTTTAGGCTCATATGTGCTTAAAAGAAAGATTCATTTTATTGGTGTATAAATTTTCAAAAGTTTTTCAGTCTAACATAATGGCTTGCAAAACTTTTTGAATGCTCCTCGTATACAAATAGTGACCAGCATCGAGGTCATTATTGAAATTTTTTGACCTGAAGTTTGTAATATGTTGCCCGACATCGAAGATCGAGGGCAACACGTTACGAACTGGGGGGAAAAAATTTTCAATAATGATTGAGGCGCCAGTCTCTGTTTTGTTATACCTCAACGCCTCTATGTAAAATTTGTGGTATTTTACGCTCTCTTCAAATAAAGTAAACATGGTTGTCTGCTCTCTCTCTCTCATTCCTGGTCAGCGAGAATCCATTCCAGGTAGCTGCAGAACCGTCGTGGGTCTGTTGTAAAAGAGTCTCCCGGCCACGTGTTCCTCCTGGCCTGATCGTGGGA